>Ga0302314_10002401_pt1 | contig 34712 bp, 36 predicted proteins | sample III_Palsa_N2_3_FD_200533 | JGI IMG/M metagenome (GOLD analysis project Ga0302314, IMG submission 200533) | Peat permafrost microbial communities from Stordalen Mire near Abisko, Sweden - III_Palsa_N2_3 | ecosystem: Environmental > Terrestrial > Soil > Palsa > Peat permafrost | place: Sweden...
GAATCTGCCGTTCTTGGATCCGGTTCGGATTACGGTTCCGACCATGATTATTTTCGGCGAGTACGACTACTTTGCCAAGGAGGAGGACCTCTTACCATTTTTTTCGCAACTCAAGACGCACGAAAAACAATTCGTGCTCTTGCCGCATGGAGGACACGCTTTGATGCTGGAGAAAGATCACCGCCGTTTCCAGCATGAGGTCTTGAGCTTCTTTGACCGTCCGTAGCCTCCAATTGCACTATGGTGTGCCGGCAGATCGGTCGTAATGTCTACCGAACGCATACCGGTCGCGTGCCAGCGAAGCGGTAACACTGCAATCTCGTTGCGGTAGATCGCTTCAGCACCTACGAATCTGTTGTCAGGGCGACCAATTGGCGCCCGTCATCCGCTCTGAATACACGCCATGAAGCTGCCGGTAATGTCAGGCGCAGCCGTGCGCATCGGGCGATACCGGGCCGCATGGAAATTGGGACGGGTGGGGATCGAACCCACGACCAAAGCCTTAAAAGGGCCTTGCTCTACCAACTGAGCTACCGTCCCGTGCGATTGATTTTGGGCGCAGCCTTACGAAGACCCTGCACCTGGCGGGGCGTCGAATGATACTACACGGCTTGATAGTGAGTCGGGTCCGGCACACCGGCGGCTTCGAACCCGCTCTTCCTAATGCGGCAGGAGTCGCAACGGCCGCACGCTCGGCCAAGCTCGTCCGCCTGATAACAAGACACCGTCGACGCAAAATCCACTCCGAGCCGCACACCCTCGCGAATGATCTGCGCCTTCGTCCAACTAATGAGCGGGGCATGCACGCGGCAGGGTCGGCCTTCGACTCCGGCGCGAGTCGCAAGCCCTGCCATGTTCTCAAACGCAGCGATGAATTCCGCGCGGCAGTCGGGGTAGCCTGCAAAATCAACGGCGTTGACGCCAATGAAGATGTCCTGTGAACCGAGCACTTCGGCCCAGCCCAATGCGAGAGCCAGCATGAGCGTATTGCGCGCCGGTACGTAGGTCGCGGGAATACCGGAAGTCGGCGCTTCGGGAATCGCGATGCTGGAGTCGGTGAGCGCAGAACCTCCGATGCCTGCGAGGTCCAAGCGCATCGTGCGATGCTCGAGTGCACCCAAGGTTCGAGCCATGCGCCTAGCCGCATCGAGTTCCGAGGAATGACGCTGCCCGTACGCCACAGACAGTGCATGGCACCCAAATCCCTCGGCACGCGCCAAAGCTAGTGTCGTGGCGGAGTCCAGTCCGCCTGACAGGAGCACCACGGCCGGTTTATGCATGCCAGTCCTCAGAATCTGGCTCAGTCACGTACGCTGCGGCATCTACTTGCCGCGCGCATTGCCCCACAGGTACTTATGCAGTTGAATCTGAAATCGTACCGGCAGGCGGTCCTGCAGCACCCAATCGGCAAGATCACGCGCCGCCAGCTCTTCATGACTCGGAGAGAACAGCACAGTGCAGCGCGAGTCGAGCCCGAGTTCGCGCAGCTTGGCAACGCTCCAATCGTAGTCCTCGCGGCTGCAGATGACGAATTTGACCAGATCCTTGGCAGTCAGACGCGTAAGTTCGGCATAACGATTGCGCGACTCTTCGCCTGAAGCTGGTGTTTTGACATCGACCACCAGCACAACGCGCGCGTCAACATCGGCAAGCGCCATCGCCCCGCTCGTCTCAAGCGAGACCCGGTAGCCTTGCGCGCACAGCTGCTGCAAGAGCTGCAAGCAATTCTTTTGTGCCAGGGGCTCCCCGCCGGTCACGCAGACGTGCTGCGCGCCCTGCTCACGGACCTGCGCGAGTATCGCGGGCAGTTCCCACCAATCCCCGCCATGAAAAGCGTAGGCGGTGTCGCAGTACTGGCAGCGCAGCGGACAACCGGTCAGGCGGATGAAGGTGGTCGGAATGCCCGCGGTATCCGCCTCTCCCTGCAGCGAATAGAAGATTTCTGTGAGTTTCAGACGCGACATGCAGGCGCATGGCTCTACTGAGCATCGGCCGGCAGCCGCTTCAGACGATCGGCCGCAAGGTGAGCCGCCTCGGTGTCGGGATAGCGTTGTGTCACCAGCGTCAAAGTAGTGCGCGCTTGAGAGAAATTCTTGAGCTCAAACTGCGTGAACCCGAGCTTTAGCAGAGCGTCGGGTGCCTTGCGCGAGTTCGGCCAGCGCTCGCCCACTGCGCGGAAGGCGACCGCGGCGTTATCGTAATCGCGCGTCACATAGTAGGCCTCGCCCAGCCAGTACTGGGCGTTGTCGGCAAGGTCGCTCGTGGGATAGGTCGCAAGATACTGTTTGAAGCCGGCGATCGACGCCGCATAATTCGAACTCTTCAGCGCCTCGAACGCCTGCACGTATGCGGCCTGCTCCGCCGTGCCTGCGCCACCGGATGTACTGCTCGGTTGCGCCGGCGCCGATGCGGCAGGCGCCGTGGCAGCGCCCGTCATCCGCCGCTCAAGATCGCCATACAGGTCGCGCTGCTGCTTGCGCATGGCTTCCACGCCATTTTGCAGCTCATCCACCCGGCCACGCAGCGTGCGCACTTCCGCCTGCAGCGCATCCTGATTCTGCGCCATCTCGAGCAGGCTCTGATTCGCCATGATCCGCTCAAGTTTCGTTAGGCGCGCATCGAGGTCATTGAGCCGAACCTGCACAGGATCCTCTCCGGAACGCGTCAGCGAACATCCGGCGAGCAGGACCATGAGCAGTGCGGCGCTGAGTCTCAGCATGGAACGCGCCCCCTATTTGAGGTAGACAATCTCGACCCTACGGTTCTGAGCCCAAGCGGCTTCATTGCTGCCGGCGGCGGCCGGGCGCTCGGCGCCGTAGCTTACGGTGGAGAGCTGCGTTTCGGTGGCGCCTTGCAGCAAGAGCGCGCGGCGTACCGCCTGGGCGCGCCGTTCACCCAACCCGATGTTGTACTCGCGTGAGCCACGCTCGTCGGTATGGCCCTCGAGCCGCACGCGCACCGTGGGGTTCGAGGCCAGATAGCGGGCATGCGCTGCGACGACCGCAGGGCCTTCGCCCTTGATCTCACTGCTGTCGAAGTCAAAGTAGACGATCCGCTTTGCAAGGATACCGGCGAGAGGACCGGGTGCCGCGGCACCCTCCTCGCCACCCGCCGCCGACGCCGACCCGGCACCGGCGCTCTGCGCGCCCGCGGTCGTGTCCGTGGGCGGAGCTTCGGCCCGCTTGGGCTTGTTCGAGCAAGCCGCGAGACCCAAGGCTGCAGCAACCATCAAAATCAGAACTGTTCGACGCATACATCGCTCCCATTCACGGCCGCGCAAACGGCCTAAAGACATCATTACTGGATGAAAGGTCCCCATACGGGTTCCCGGACCTCTCCCAGGTCGGACCTCAGACGCTGGCCGGTCAGGCCGTCGACCGCAACCGTCGCGAGCACGCCGCGGTCAGCCTCCTGCTCCGAATAAATGAGCACGGCGCTGTTCGGTGCAAAGCTCGGCGAAGTATCGAGGTGCCCGCGCGACAGCACGCGCACGGCGCCGCTTTGCAAATCCTGCACTGCGATGCGGTAGTTGCCTTGATCGAGTGTGACCATGGCGAGCTCTTTGCCATCCGCGGAGATCCGCGGGCGGGCGTTGTAGGTGCCCTCGAAGGTTATCCGTTTCGGACGCGCGCCGCTCTGCAATCCAACCTCGTAGATCTGCGGACCGCCGGCGCGATCCGAGGTGAAGTACAAGGAGCGCCCATCCGGCGCCCATGCTGCCTCGGTGTCTATGGCGGGGTCGTCGGTGACGCGGGTGAGGTCCTGCGTCGTCAGATCGAGCACGTAGATGTCCGGATTGCCTCCGACACCGCCAAGAGTGAGCGCGAGTTTATGGCCATCCGGCGACCAGGCAGGCGCGCCGTTGATACCCGCGCGAGCAGATACCTGGCGCCGCTCCCCCGAGCGCACTTCCTGCACATACACCGCCGAGCGATGATTTTCGAAAGAGACGTACGCAAGCCACTGTCCGTCGGCGGACCAGGCGGGAGACATCAGCGGCTGCCGCGATTCCAGGATCATGCGCGGATTCTCGCCATCGGCGTCCGCAACAATGAGTTGGAAGACCTGCGCGGGCGGTTGGCCATTCACCGCGACATAGGCAATACGCGTGGCAAACGCGCCGCGCACGCCGACAATCTTCTCGTAGATCGCATCGCTCACCCGATGCGCGGCGTTGCGCAGGGCATTCGGGGCTGCTGTGAAGCGCTGGCTCGTCAGACGCTGCCCGTTCAGTACGTTGACCAGGTCGAAGTCAACGGCGAGCTGGCCGTCGGGCAGCGGCGTGATACGGCCCACGGCGACATAGTCATTGCCGTCTGCCTTCCAGTCGGCGAGTTGCACATTTTCAACGCGCGAGGGGTTCGTGAGCATTCGCGCTCGCGGCATGGCATGGAATCGCCCGCTGCCTTCCAGATCGTGCTGCACGACCGCTGCGACATCCAATCCCCCGTCGCCTGCGGTCGTGTGGGCGAATGGCACGATCGCAATCGGAATGGGGTCGGTCACGCCGTTGGTAATTTCAATTTTCAGTTGCGCCTGCGTGGCCGCTGCGGCGCACAGGGCGAGAATGAGGAACAGGCGCCGCGGCGCCGTTTGAGCAAAATTGCGCTCTAAGTGATTCATGGCATCAGTCAACCGGCTTGAATTGAATTTCCAAATTGCGCTCGAACAGCGCCGGATCAGGCGGTGGCGGCAGGGGCGAGGCGCGGAAAGCCGCCGCCTGGATTGACTCACGTACCGCCGAATCGCCGTTGCACTCGCCTAAACGCACATTGACCACTTCGCCTCCCGGGACCTGCGTGACGTACACCATACAATCAATTCCCGTTCGTGCCGAAGGCGGCTTGAGCCATGCCCGCTGAATGCGCGCCTGGATTTGCGCCTCCCAGCTCGCGAGCTGCCCATTACTGCGTGCCGCCATGACGTGCTCTTCTGCAGCAAGGCTGTGCTGCAATTCCGCCTCGCTCTGCGCACGCAGGCGAGCCTCCTCCGTCTTGCGTTTCTCCTCGGCCACGCGCTTGGCCTCCTCCTTGCGCTTCTCCTCCGCCTGACGCTTCTCCTCCTCTTGGCGCTTGTCCTCTTTCGCGCGCTCCTCCTGCGCCAGACGCTCTACCTCCGCCGCATCGGCACGGCGCTTCTCCTCGATCTCGCGCTGCGCCTTATCCGCCTCATCCTGCGCAGCCTTAGCTCTCTGGGCAAGCTCCTCCGGAGTCGGCGCGGGCGGCCCTGTGGGTTCCGGCGCCGGTTCAGGCACAGGCACAGGCTGCGGTTTGACCGGCGCCGGTGCAGGGGCCGCCGGCGCCAACGCATGGGAATCGATGACCGTCGCCTCGATCGCAAGCGTATGCGGTGGCGGAGCGGTTTGATCGCGAAACGTCCACCATCCATACGCCACCACCCCGACCAGTGCCGCATGCAGCAGCAGCGACTGCGCAATCGAGATCCAGCGATCGCCCTTGCGCTCGGCCATACAATTCGCGCCGGCCCGCTTAAGTTCGACGTGCCGGCTCGGGGGGCGGATCCGTGATGAAGCCGACCTTCCTCGCACCGGCTTTCTGCAGGATTACCATGGCGTCGATCAGCTGTCCGTAGGCAATCGTGCGGTCCGCTTTCACCAAAACCGGCAGATCCGGATTGCGCCGCAGCGCAGCTGCGGTGCGCGCGCCGACCGTGTCCACATCAAGCGACGCCTCCGGATGGCTTCCGACGTTGAGATACAGTTTCCCCGCCTTATCAATCGAGAGGACCAGTGGGTTTGCGTTTTTGAGCAGTTCCGCATCGAGAGGTTCCGCGGCAGCCTTAGGCAGGTCCACCTTCACCCCCTGCATAAGGAGCGGCGCCGTGACCATGAAGATGATGAGCAGCACCAGCATGACATCGATGTAAGGGACGACGTTGATGTCGCCCATCAGCTTTCGTTTGCGAGATCCCTGGGCCATCGTTGCGACCTCCTACACGGCCGCCGCGCTGCTGCGCGGGGCATGACGTTGCAGAACTGTCGAGAATTCCTCCATGAAACCATCGTAGCGAATCTCCAGGCGCGCAACCTGATCCGCGTAACGGTTGTAGGCGAGCACCGCCGGAATCGCGGCGAAGAGGCCTGCGGCGGTCGCCACCAGCGCCTCGGAGATGCCAGGTGCCACCATCGCCAGTGTCGCCTGCTGCACGTTCCCGAGGGAGCTGAACGCGCTCATGATGCCCCAGACCGTGCCAAAGAGCCCCACGTAGGGACTCGTTGAGCCGACGCTTGCCAGGGTTGCGAGGCTCTGCTCCAAGCGATCGATCTCCTTCAGCTGCGCGACGCGCATGGCGCGCCGGGCGCTCTCCAGCAGTTGCTCCGGGGTCGTCGTGCCGTGCTGCTTCGAGCGCGCAAACTCGCGAAAGCCGAACTCGAAAATGCTCGACATTCCAGTTGCGCCACCACGGGATTCGATGCCGCGATACAGCTGTGACAGGTCGCCGCCCGACCAGAAATTGTTCTCAAACTGGTCGGCCTCACGGCGCGCACGCCGAATGACAATGCGTTTTCTGAAAATGATCGCCCACGAGGAGAGCGAAGCCAGTGCGAGGAGCGCGAGCACCACCTGCACGGGAATACTCGCCTGCAGCACGAGACGTACAATCGACAGATCCGGGGTCATGTCAGTGGGCCTCCGGCGCGACCAGCGCATTCATTAGAAATGAGGGAAGTCTCTTCGGCCGGAACGTGCCGGCATCCACGCATGCGACCTGCACTTCGGCTTCGGCCAGCGTGTGCGCGCCCGCTGAAATGCGCTGCGCGAAGCTGATCGCAGTGGCGCCCTGCGAGCGCGCCTCGCAGCTGACGAGAAGCTCATCATCCAGCCGTGCCGGACGCTTGTACTGGATGCGCAGGTTCACCACCGGAAAGATGATGCCAGGATCCTGGGCGAGCGCCTGCTGCGAGAAGCCGCAGGAGCGCAGCCACTCAGTGCGCGCGCGCTCGAGGAACCGCAGGTAGGTTGCGTAGTACACGACGCCGCCCGCGTCCGTGTCCTCCCAGTAGACGCGTACCGGCCAGGAGAACGCGCTCATCGTCCCTCCTCAAACAGCGGCAGGCTTGCCGCCGGTCGCACCGGTGGCTTCATGCCCAGGTGCAGATACGCGCTGCGCGTCGCCATACGACCACGCGCGGTGCGCATGACATAGCCCTGCTGGATGAGGAAGGGCTCGATCACATCCTCGAGCGTGCCGCGCTCCTCGCCGATCGCTGCAGCGATGCTCTCAATGCCCACCGGCCCACCGTCAAACTTCTCGATGATGGTGGCGAGTAGCTTGCGATCGAGCGAGTCAAATCCCTGGTGGTCGACTTCGAGCATGTCGAGCGCCGCCGCGGCAAGGCGCTCGTCGATGCGTCCGTCGCCCTTCATTTGCGCGTAGTCGCGCACTCGGCGCAGCAGGCGATTCGCGATGCGCGGCGTGCCGCGCGCGCGCTCGGCAATGCGCCGCGCGCCGGCGTCGTCGATCGGTGTCTTCAAAATGGCGGCCGAGCGCGTGACAATACTCTCGAGCTCCTCGACTCCGTAGAATTCCAGGCGCTGCACGATGCCGAAGCGATCCCGGAGCGGCGAGGTCAAAAGCCCCGCCCTGGTAGTCGCGCCGATCAGCGTGAAAGGCGGCAGATTGAGCTTGATGGAGCGCGCCGCAGGACCCTCGCCGATCATGATGTCGAGCTGATAATCCTCCATGGCAGGATAGAGCACTTCCTCGACCACCGGGGAGAGCCGGTGGATCTCGTCGACGAAGAGCACATCGCGCGGCTGCAGATTCGTCAGAATGGCCGCAAGATCGCCCGGCCGTTCCAGGACGGGGCCTGCGGTCTGGCGCAGATTGACTCCCAACTCGGTGGCAATAATATTCGCAAGCGTCGTCTTGCCAAGACCCGGCGGCCCGAAGATCAGCACATGATCGAGCGCCTCGGCGCGCTGGCGCGCCGCGCCCAGGAATATTTCCAGTTGCGCCTTCACCTGCGTTTGCCCGACGTACTCTGCAAGGCGCCGCGGGCGGATGGCGCGCTCCACCGCTTCGTCCTCGCCATTGGCGGCAACATCGATCACTCGTTCGGCTTGCGTCATGGGCGCATGTCTCCTAATCCCGCGCGGCGCCCTGCAGCGCGCGGCGGATGAGTTCCTCGGTCGTGTGCACGCCGCTCTCCACTGCCTTCAACAGGCGCGCGGCTTCGGCAGGTTTGTAGCCCAAGCCGATGAGCGCGCCCAATGCCTCGGATTCGGGGCTCGCGACGGCGCCGTGCGCCGTGCCGGGCCCGCCCTGCAAGTGTGCGACGCGGTCGCGCATTTCCACAAACAGGCGTTCCGCCGTCTTGCGTCCGATCCCCGGCACGCGAATGAGCGCGTCGACGTCTTCGTTCAGGATGCACTGGGCGAACGCCTCGACGCTGATTCCCGACAGCAGCGCCAGCGCAATTTTCGGCCCGACGCCCGAGACTTTGAGAAGATTGCGGAACAGGCGCCGCTCCTCTTGGGTCGCGAATCCATACAGCATGTGCGCATCCTCGCGCACCACCATATGGGTCAGGAGACTCACCTCCTGACCAACCGCCGGCAGATGAAAGAAGGTGGACATCGGGGCTTCCAGCTCGTAGCCCACCCCGCCCACATCGATCATGAGTTGTGGCGGCGTCTTCGCCGCGATGCGACCGCGCAGCGAGCCGATCATCGCGTGAGCTCGCGCAGGCGCCGCGAATGCGCATGGCAGACGGCGATCGCGAGCGCGTCGGAGGCGTCCGCGGCAATGCGTCCTTCAAGCCGCAGCAGCGCCCGAATCATATGCGCCACCTGCTGTTTCTCAGCGCCGCCGAAGCCCACCACGGCGAGCTTGATGGTTCGCGGCGCGTATTCAAAGATGGGCAGCCCTTCGGGCAGCGCAGACAGCACCGCGCCGCGTGCCTGACCGAGCTTGAGCGCGCTGTCGGCATTGCGATTGACAAACACCTGCTCGACCGCCACTTCCTGGGGACGGTGCACAGACACAAGCTCGCGCACTCCTTCGAAGATGACCCGCAGGCGCTCGGCGAGAGTCGCGCCGGAGGCGCTGATGCAGCCATGGATGAAATGCACATTGTCGGCGCCCTGGCAGTCGATCACGCCGAATCCCGTGCGCCGCGAGCCCGGGTCAAGGCCCAGGATGCGCAGGCTTGCGACCGGCGCCAAGCGCATGACCGCCACCGGCGGCTCAAAGCTGCGCCACGACCTCGTCGGGTATCTCGGCATTGGTATAGACGCTCTGTACTTCCTCGAGTTCTCGCAGCGCCGTCAACAGGCGCGACATGGTGACGGCGGCGGTGCCTGCGAGCGGCACCGCCGCCGATGCTCGCTCGGTCGCACCAACGCGCGCGGGCACAAATCCCGCGGACATGAGCCGCGCGCGCACCGCCTCAAACTCCCACGGATCACTCAGCACCTCGATCGACCCGCCGGGCCCGGCGACAATGTCCTCCGCTCCGGCATCAAAAGCGAGCCTGCGCAGACCCGCCAGATCCGTTGCGGATGTATAGCTCATGCGCGCGACCGGTTTGAACAGATAGGCCACCGATCCGGGAGCACCCAGGTGGCCGCCGAATGTCGTGAACACATGACGCAGCTCCGCGACCGTATGACTGGGGTTGTCGGTCAGACAATCGACGATCACTGCAGCGCCGCCCGGACCATACCCTTCAAAACGGGCGCTCTCAATACTCACGTCCGCGGTGTCGTCGTGCACACAGGCGCTTTGACATGCTCCCTCCGTGAATGGATGGGATTCCGAGGGAGCCATGAACCTGCGCCCACGCTCTCTTCGGTGGGTATCTGCTTCAGCGCGACGGCCCAGAGTCGATGCAATTCGCCGCGCTGCTCCCCTCGCCGGGAGCTTTTCGGCCACGAGCCGACGCCATGCCAGGACTCAATTTCATTCCACAGACTTCAAGTCCCGCATACCCTGTTGCGACGGCGGCATTGTATCGATCCGGCGATAGGAGCGCTATCCTCGCGGGTCGCGCATTCAATTCATAGCGGCAAATCCTAGTGCGCGACACGCCGCAAGGCTTCTCACGCAGCGCTCATTGTGGAAACCGTACTGACCTGCCCCGACTGGATTCGCGATTCCATCGCGCGAGTCGCCGCGGAGATCGAAGCGGCTACTTATGGTGCTGGCGCGCCATTCGTGCTCGGTGTTGAAGCGGCCCACATTATTGGTGCGCTGACCGACGCCGAAGAACTTGCACACGCCGTACTCGCACGCCCGGCTTTGGGCCCCACGGGGTTGAGCATCGAGAAGCTCGCGCGCCTCGTATCGCCCGAGGCCGCGCGCACCGCCGCAGCGCTCCAGGGCCTTGGCGAGCTCGGCCTGCCGCGTAATTGGTCGGCAGCCCAGGGCCTTGGCCCGCAACAGGCGGAGACGGTGCGCAAGATGTTGCTGGCGGTGGCGAGCGATCCCAGGCTGGTTCTGACGCGTCTTGCCGAGCATCTGGTGCAGGTGCGCCATGCAGCCGAGCGCGAGGTGAGCGAGCGCGAGCGCCTCGCGCTCGAGGCGCGCGCCGTGTTCGCGCCGCTCGCAAGCCGACTCGGTGTATGGCAAATCAAGTGGGAGCTTGAGGATCTGGCGTTTCGCCACCTTGAAGGCGCCGAATATCGGCGCATTGCCGCGGCGCTCAAGGAGCGGCGCGCCGATCGCGAGCAGTACATCGTTGCGCTGTGCGCGCAGTTGCGCGCGGCGCTCAAGGCCGCGCACATTGAGGCGGAGGTGTACGGGCGACCCAAACACATCTACAGCATCTACCGCAAGATGCAGGCGAAGCGCCTCGGTTTCGATGATCTCTTTGATGTGCGCGCGGTGCGCATCATCGTTGCCTCGATCCCCGACTGCTATGCGGCCTTGGGAGTCGTACACGGCCAGTGGCGCAACGTTCCGGCGCAGTTCGACGACTACATTGCCACCCCGAAGGAGAATTTCTACCGTTCGATCCACACGGCCGTGATCGGACCGCAGCAGATGAGCGTCGAGATCCAGATCCGCACCCGCGAGATGCACGAGCAGGCCGAACTCGGCGTCGCCGCCCACTGGCACTACAAGGAGGGCGGCGCGCGCGATCACGACTATGCGCGCAAGATCGAGTGGGTGCGGCGGCTCCTCGAGCCCGTCGCCGCGCAGGATGCGGAGCGGGATTTTCTCGAACGCATGCGCGCCGAACTCTTTACCGACCGCATCTATGCCCTCACGCCCAAGGGCGAGGTCATCGATCTGCCGCGCGGCGCGACGCCGCTTGATTTTGCCTATCACGTGCACACCGGGCTCGGCCACCGTTGCCGCGGCGCGCGGGTGAACGGCCGCATTGCGCCGCTGACCTATGCATTGAAGAACGGCGAGATCGTCGAGATCATCGTCGGCAAAGAGCCGGCGCCGAGCCGTGATTGGCTGAGCCGCGAGCAGGGATTTCTCGCATCTTCACGCAGCCGCGCCAAGGTGCGCTCCTGGTTCAGAAAGCTTGAGCCCGCCGCAGTGGACGCGCGCGCCGAGCCTGCTGCAACTGCAGTGCCGGCGCGCGCGGTACCGACGACCCGGGCGCGCTCGAAGAGCCGCGCGCGCGCCGGCATCGAGATTGAAGGCGTGGGGGATTTGCCCATGACGCTCGCGCGCTGCTGCGGCCCCGCCCGCCCGCAGGCGATCATGGGATATGTGACGCTGGTACGCGGCGTCACCATCCACCGCGGTGACTGCGCGAGTCTCGCGCGCATGCGCGCCCTCAAACCGGAGCGGGTCCTGCGGGTCGAGTGGACGGCCGATGCCGAGGCCGAGACGTCTGGGCGGCTGCGTCCGGGTCGCTAACGATTCACGAAGTCGATGGCACGCTTATCGGCTGCGAGCGCCGCCTCGTGCAGCGCTTCGGAGAGCGTCGGGTGCGCGTGCATGGTGCGCTGCAAGTCCTCGCTGCTGGCCGAGTACTCCATGGCGAGGACGGCCTCGGCAATGAGCTCGCCTGCCAATGGGCCGATGATATGCACGCCGAGGATTTCATCGTCGTCCTGAGCCGCGATGAGCTTCACAAAGCCCTGGGTTTGCTCCATCGCGCGGGCACGGCCGCTCGCCAGAAACGGAAACACGCCGACCTTGTAGGCACGGCCGCTCGCCTTCACCTGCTCCTCGGTCAATCCCACCCAGGCGATCTCCGGCGCCGTGTAGATGACGGACGGAACCGTCTTGTAGTTGACTTCGGCAAAATGCCCGGCGATGAGGTCTGCGACCGTGACGCCCTCCTCCTTGCCCTTGTGAGCCAACATCGGTCCACGCACGCAGTCACCGACCGCCCACACGCCCTCAACCCCGGTGCGGCACTCGTGGTCGACCTTGATGAACCCGCGCTCATCCAGCTCCACGCCCGTGCCGCTCGCCAGTAAATCGCGCGTGAACGGGCGTCGGCCGATGGCGACGATCAGCTTGTCGAGAGTGAGGGACTGGCTGCCCTGCGCGTCGCTGTAGGTCACGGTGACGGCATCGCCTTCAATCTTCGCGCCGGTCACCTTGGCACCCAGGCGGATATCAAATCCCTGTTTCTTGAATTGGCGCAGCGCCTCTTTCGCCACTTGTTGATCGAGGATCGGAAGAAAGTCCGGTAGAGCCTCGAGAACCGTGAGCTCACTGCCCAGGCGCCGCCATACGCTGCCGAGCTCAAGGCCTATGACGCCGGCGCCGATGACGCCGAGTCGTTTCGGTACCGCGTCCAGGTCGAGGGCACCGCAGGAATCCAGGATGTATTTGCCGTCAAATGGCGCGGAGCGCAACTCCATCGGCACCGAGCCCGAGGCGAGCACGACGTGCTTGGCGGAAAGTTCGCGCTGACTACCGTCGTGCGCTGTGAACTGCACGCGCTTGCCCGGCAGAAGCTTGCCGTGGCCCTGCAGCGGGGTGACGCCGCCCGCCTTGAATAGCGCGAGGATTCCCTGCGTGCTCGCCTTGATGATGCCACCCTTCCTCTTCTGCATCTGCGCCACATCGAAACTTGCGCCGCTCGTGCGGATGCCGTGAACGGCAAACTCCTCGCGCAGACGGTGGTACAGCTCCGAGGACTCCAGCAGCGCCTTCGATGGGATGCAGCCGACGTTGAGACAGGTGCCACCAAAGACGGCCAGCCCCTCGCGGTTCTTCCATTCATCGATGCAGGCGACACTGAGCTTGTTTTGCGCGGCGCGGATCGCCGCCGGATAGCCGGCCGGGCCCCCGCCGATCACGACGACGTCAAATGAGTCAGGCATAGATTATTCCGCTAGATCTGCAACAGCATGCGGCCAGGATCCTCTAAATAATCCTTGACCGCGACGAGAAACTGCACCGCGTCGCGTCCGTCGATGATGCGATGATCGTAAGTCAGCGCCAGATACATCATCGGCCGCGCCAGGATCTCGCCGCGCACGACCATCGGCCGCTCCTGGATCTTATGCATCCCTAAAATGGCGCTCTGCGGCGCATTTACAATGGGCGTCGACATGAGAGAGCCGAACACGCCGCCGTTCGTCAGCGTGAACGTTCCCCCGGTCAGGTCCTCGAGCGCCATCGAGCCTTCGCGGGCGCGCGCGGCGTAACCTGCGATCTCGCGCTCGATCTCGGCGAAGCTCTTTTTGTCCGCATCCCGCACGATCGGCACCATGAGCCCGCGCTCGGTCGAGACTGCGACGCCGATGTCGTAGTACTCGTGATAGACGATCTCGTTGCCGTCGACGGATGCGTTCACGATGGCGAAGCGCTTGAGTGCCTCGATCGAGGCTTTGACGAAGAAGGACATGAAGCCGAGCTTTGCGCCGTGGGTCTTCTCGAAGCTGTCCTTGTAGCGCGCGCGCAGGTCCTGCACCGCGGTGAGATCGACCTCGTTGAACGAGGTGAGGAGAGCCTGCGTCGCCTGGGCCTCGACCATGCGCGCGGCGATGCGCTGTCGCAGGCGTGTCATGGCGACACGCTTCTCGGCGCGTACCGCGCCCGCGCTCGGCGTAGCCTTGACGGGCGCGACCAGCACGGGAGCTGGGCTCGCTGCGCGATCGGCTGCGGCAGGCGCGACGGCCGGCGCGGACTTTCGCTTGTCGAGAAATTCGACGACGTCTGACTTCGTCACGCGTCCGTCACGCCCGGAGCCGGCAATGACCGTAGGATCCAGCCGATTCTCCTCAACGAGGCGTCGCACCGAGGGACTGAGTCGACCGTCATCGCCCTTGGCCGCAGCCGGCGCGGGAACCGCTGGCGGTGCCGGTGCCGGTGCCGCCGCACGCGCAGCCTGCGGCGCGGCGGCCGCTACCGACGCAGACCCCGCCTCGATGATGGCCAGCAATTGCCCGCTCGTCACCGTCGTGCCGGCGGGAGCGGAGATCTCGCGCATGACGCCGTTGCTCGGCGCCGGAACTTCCAAGACGACCTTGTCGGTCTCCAGGTCGGCGAGATTCTCATCTCTGCGAATCGGATCCCCGGGCCTCTTATGCCATGCCACGACCACCGCGTCGGCGACCGATTCGGGAAGCTGCGGGACACGGATCTCGGTCGTCATGAACTCCTCCTCAAGACGACGGCGGCAGCTGGCGCACCCGGTGGCTCCGCAGCTGCATCATCCGCCGCACTGGCATGCAGGGCAGCCTGCACGATCCCCTGCTGTTCGGTCTCGTGGACTTTGATGAGCCCGGTGGCGGGCGCCGCCGCTGACGCGCGGCCCGCGTACAGCACTTCGCGTCGAGCGCCCGCAAATTCCTGCAGTCGATGACGGATCTGATACCAGGCGCCCTGATTCTGCGGTTCCTCCTGACACCAGACGATCTCGCGCGCGTCGGGGTAATGATTCAGGATCGCCGCATATTCCTCGCTCGGGAAAGGGTAGAGCTGCTCGATACGCACCAGCGCAACGTCGCGGATGCCTTCCTTGCGCCGCGCCTTCAAGAGGTCGAAGTAGACTTTGCCGGCACAGAACACGATGCGGTGCACGGACTCGGCCGGCAAATCGTCGATCTCACCGATCACATTACTGAACCCCCCACGGGTGAAATCCTGCAGGGCCGAGACCGACAGTTCATGCCGCAGCAGACTCTTCGGCGTCATCAGGATGAGGGGCTTTCTGAAATGCCGCAGCATCTGCCGGCGCAGCACATGAAACATTTGCGCAGGCGTTGACGGCACGCACACCTGCATGTTCGACTCCGCGCACAACTGCAGAAATCGCTCCAGCCGCGCGGAGGAGTGCTCCGGTCCCTGCCCTTCATAGCCGTGCGGCAGAAAGAGCGCGAGGCCGCACATCCGGCCCCACTTCGCCTCGCCTGAGCTGATGAATTGATCGATGATGACCTGCGCACCGTTCGCAAAATCCCCGAACTGACCCTCCCAAATCACGAGCGAGTTAGGCTCCGTCGTCGAATAGCCGTACTCGAAGCCCATGACGGCCTCCTCGGAGAGCACCGAATCGATCACCTCGAAGCGCGGCTGGCGCTCGACCACGTGTTGCAGAGGAATATAGGTGCGGTCACTGTTCTGATCGTGCAGCACTGCGTGGCGATGGAAGAACGTTCCGCGCGCGCTGTCCTGTCCCGTCAATCGCACCGCGAAGCCGTCCTCCAAAAGCGCCGCGTATGCAAGCGTCTCCGCGCAGCCCCAGTCAAGGGGCATCTCCCCTGCGATCATGCGCGCGCGGTTGCTCATGAGCGCCGCGACGCGCGGATGCAGGGTGAAGCCGTCCGGGACACTCACGATGCGCTGTCCGAGCGCGCGCAAGCGCCGCAATTGCAGGGCGGTTTGCACGCGCTCCGCCCAGTCGACCTGCGAGTACGCGCTCCAGTCGACGGTGTATTTGTTACCGATCATGCCGAGTGACGCCCGCGCCTGCGGGCGACCCTCGTCGAGCCCCTGCCGGTATTGCTCGACCATCGCAGATGCATCGCTCTCGCTCAGGATGTTCTCCTTGGCGAGTCGCTGCGCATAGAGCTCGCGCGCGGTCGGATGCTGGCGAATCACGCGATACATCAGAGGTTGAGTCGCCGCCGGTTCATCCGCTTCATTGTGGCCATGCCGCCGGTAGCACACGAGATCAATGACCACATCCTTGTGGAACCGCACTCGATACTTGAGCGCCAAACGCGCGACGAACACCACCGCTTCCGGATCGTCGGCATTGACGTGAAAAATCGGCGCCTCAAGCATCTTGGCCACGTCGCTGCTGTACATCGTGGAGCGCGCATCGCGCGGGTCGGCGGTGGTGAAGCCCACCTGATTGTTGATCACGATGTGAATCGTGCCGCCGGTATAGAAGCCGCGCGCCTGCGAGAGCTGCAGCGTTTCCATCACCACTCCCTGGCCGGCAAAGGCGGCATCGCCGTGCACGAGCACCGGCAGTACACGCTCCCCAAGTGTATCGCCGCGGCGCTCCTGGCGAGCGCGCACCGAACCTTCGACAACCGCGTCAACGACCTCCAGATGCGACGGATTGAAGGCGAGCACGACATGTACGTTGCCGGCGGAGGTGCGCAGGTCCGCCGAGAAACCCTTGTGATATTTGACGTCGCCGGAGCCGCGCACCGGTGCGCTCTCCGATTTGCCCTCGAATTCGGAGAACATGACTGACGGTGATTTGCCGAGGACGTTGACGAGCACGTTCAACCGGCCGCGGTGCGCCATGCCGATCACGACTTCCTCGACGCCTGCAACCCCGCTGTGCTGAATGAGGTCATCCAGCAGCGCGATGAACGCATCCGCCCCTTCGAGTGAGAAACGCTTCTGGCCGACGTACTTCGTATGCAGATAACGCTCCAGACCCTCCGCCCCCGTCAGCTGCCACAGCAGGTCGCGCCGTTCCGCGACGCTGAAACTGTGCCCGACGCGCCCCGCCTGAAATTCGTCCTGCAGCCACAGGCGCTCGTGAGAATCCGACACATGAGCAAACTCGGCGCCGATGGGACCGGAGTAAATCCGCTCGAGGTGGGCCAGGATGTCGCGCAGCTTCATCTGCGCGGGAATCGCCGCAGTGCGGCTGCCCGTAAAGAACTCGCGATCAAGATCGCCCGGTGTCAGACCGAAATAGTCCAGATCAAGCACGCGTGGCCGCGGCCGATCCATCAAGCCCAAGGGATCAAGCTTGGCGATTAAATGGCCGCGGTTGGTCCAGATCTGGATGAGGCGGGAGACGGCCGCCTGCTTGGCACTGGCGGCATCGTCCGCGGTCGGCAGCGGCGCGCGCGAGCTGCTGTCTGCGCCTCGCGCCTGGCGCTTAAGGGGAAGCTCGGCGGGCTGCGGCGGGCCCCAGCTGTCGAAGAGCGCCCGCCAGCGCACCGCAACACTCGCCGGATCACGCTGGTATTGCTCGTAGAGCGTGTCTAGGAAGTCGGCGTTGCCGGCGTAAAGAGGTGTGGATTCAAGACTCATGGTCCGAGTGCGGGATGATCGCACAGCCAATACTCGTACGCGACCAGCGTCGCATAACCCAGGAGCACGGCGTACAGAACGAAGCCGACGGGAACTCGCCCGAAAGCTCGCGTGCGCGCAACCACGGTCAGGAGGATGACTCCCACGGAAGTGAGGCCGATTTTGGCGAGCGCAAACCAATGCGGCGCTCCATCGAGCAGCGTTGCCATGAAAGGGTTCGCCTCGTAGGCGCCGTCGTCGAGTAGCGTCAGGGTGAAGAAGGCATCGGCGCACGAGAAGATGACAATCAGCAGCGCAACCGCAAGCCAGCGCGATTGATGCCAATCCACGGCCGCGAAACCCACATCCTTGTCGCGCCGCGAATCGCGACGCCGGGGCCTGAAGCTGCCATACAGCAGCGCGCGCAGAGTCCGTGTGCGTCTCTCGACCGCAGCGCGCCGCTCCGCAGCGCTTTGCGCAGAGCGAATCTCTTGCGACTCCCGTGCCATTATTATGTGCTATCCGTTCTTATCGATACGCCTGCCATTTTAGCGGTGCAGCCCGTGCCCGCCGTGGCCAAGTGTGTGAGCCGGGTCACAATGCACGGCTCATGGGGCAGATGCAGGTCGCGAATGGCGTCCCCGGCCCGATTTGAACGGGCGACCCCCGCCTTAGGAGGGCGGTGCTCTATCCAGCTGAGCTACGGGGACGCGCTATTTCGCGGTCGCGGAGGCGGCGCACAGCGAAGTGTGAATTGGTGGAGCGGAAGGGGATCGAACCCTCGACCTTCGCATTGCGAACGCGACGCTCTCCCAACTGAGCTACCGCCCCACTCGCGGGCGGCGATTCTAGCATCGCACAGCACGGTTTTGGCCTAACTTACTGAATGCTCGCCCGCTATCATCGGTATTCGAGCCCCATAAGAGAAGTGCACATGCTCGGCATCGGTACACGTGCGCCAGAGTTCACGCTGCCGGATCAGGATGGGCGCGACATGTCGCTCACGAGTCTTCTCAATCGCGGCTCGCTGATTCTCTACTTCTACCCGGCTGATTTCACTCCAGGCTGCACGCGCCAGGCCTGCGCGATTCGCGACCTGCACGGTGAGATCCTGCGCGTGGGACTCACCGTCGCCGGCGTCAGTCCGCAGTCGAGCGCACGGCACCTGGAATTTCGCGAGCATTACAATCTGCCGTTCACGCTGCTCTCAGATCCCGAGAAGTCCGTCATTCGAATGTACGACGTGAATGGTCTGCTCGGATTTGGCGTGCGGCGCGCAACCTACCTCATCGATCCTGCACGCCACATTCGTGCCGCGGTGCTGGCGGACTTTCGTATCGGCCGGCATACGGCGCTTATCCGCCGCGCACTGGCGACGAGCGCGCACTGATTCTGGCGTGCGGATCCTAGCGCCGCTTCAGTACTTCATGCGTACGAGGCTGGTCTTGCCGAAGCGCGGCACGCTCAGCACGTAAATCTCGCCGTAATCCTCATCGGGAATCGGCTCTATGAGCTTTCCGCTGAGCTCAAGTATGAGCTGAGGCATCGTGTTGCTATGGCCTACCACGAGCACCGTCCCGCCGCGGTGCTCCCGGAGCATTCGGCCGGCGGCGCCGGAAATGTCTGCACCCGGGAGAACGACCGGAACGAGATGCAGCCGCGCGGCAAGCGGCGCTGCAGTCTGCTGCGTGCGCCGCGTGTCGGTGACGTAGATCGCATCGAGATGTCCCGCTCCCGTGCGTTCGCCAAATATGAATGCCAAACGCTCAGATCGCTGCTCGCCTTCAGGCGCAAGTGGCGGGTCATCGATGGTTCCGAGCGCTTTTTCCGCATGGCGCACGACGACGATTGTTGTCGTGCTCACGCAGCGGTAGGCATAGACCGCCAACGCCAACACAACCAATCCCGCAAGCGCAGGCAGCCAAATGGGTGCCAGGAACGGCCGTCTGCGCCGGGTGATCGCGGGTGCCTCCATGGCGCCATGATAGTGGCTCATCGCACAAGAAACGCGCCGATTTCACAGTGCTGCGCGCGACGCGCGCGCAGTTCACGGATTGGACCGATGCCAGCGCCGACGATAGAATTCAACGACTTGTGTTCCGTCGCAAATACTCCCTTGAATAACTACGACGTCCTCATGATCTGCGGTGGCCCGGCACGGTCCACCGCTGCAACGCCTCTGGTAGAGCGCTTGCCCGTCGAGCCCGAGCAAATGACCGCCAGCTGATGGAATCAGATTCCGTCCTCAAGCTCGATTATTTGTCACTCGCCGAAATTGCCGAACGCCCGGCGGCGTGGTGGCAGAGCGTGCTGGGCGTGGCGGCATTTGACGCCGTAGCACCGAGCGCACCGAGTGCAGATATTCCGATGGCAAGTGTGGCGACGCCGGTATTGGGCGGGAGCGCTCGGCGCTACGAGGTTTGGCAAGCCCCGCACGCCGCACGCTCGGGCACGCGTGGGCGAATTCAATATCGGGTCGGTGCAGGCGTCGTTTTTGGCCGCCTGAGCATCGCAGAGAGCGAGCTTGGCGCGCTTGCCGGCGAGGCCAGCGCTCTGCAGCGCGCGACCGAGCTCGCCTACCGCGAGATCTTTGCCCTGGTGGACGCGCTTGCGATGCCGCACCTGGTGCGGGTGTGGAATTTCCTGCCGGACATCAACGGCACGTCCCACGGCTCGGAGCGCTACTGGCAATTCAACAGCGCACGTCAGGATGGTTTCATCGCCCATGCGCGTGCCGTCACGGGCGCCGTGCCGGCGGCATGTGGCGTCGGTTCCCCGCGCGGCGCACCCCTCGTAATCTATTTTCTCGCAAGCGCCACGGCACCCACCGTCATCGAGAATCCGCGCCAGGTGAGCGCCTACCATTATCCTCCCGCCTACAGTCCGCGCAGCCCTACATTTTCGCGCGCCTGTGTAGCGGATTTTCCAAATGGACGCATGCTTTTCATATCGGGCACAGCGAGCATCCTCGGGCACGCGACCGTGCATATCGGCGACGCCGCGGCGCAGACGCGCGAGACTCTGCGCAACATCGAAGCTCTACTTGCCGGGGCGAACCGCGAGAGCGGTGCTCAAGCACCAATTGCGATCAGCGACCTGCGCTATAAAGCCTATGTGCGACACGCGGCCGATCAGCCGCTGATCGAGCGCGAGATGCGCGCCGCGTTTGGTGACAATGTGCAGGCTCTCTACCTGCACGCTGAATTGTGCCGGCAGGACTTGTCGGTCGAAATCGAGGCGACCGGGTGCCATTTCGCAAATGGCGGAGCGTGACTGGTGCAAACGTCTTTCGTGAAGCCGCATGCCGCCATCGGTCGTGTGCCCCGGCTCATAAGAACGGTGCACGACTGCGCGGTGTTCTATAGCTCGCTCCTCGTTCTGGGCGTGATCTGCCTGAGTTGGACGGTCATCGCCCTGCCTTTATTCGTGCTGTTGCCGCGCCGACTCGGCACCGCAGTCGGACGCTACGGCATCATGGGCGGATTTCGCATCTATACGGGCTGGCTCACCTTGGTGCGCGCATATCGGCTCGATCTGCGCGCGGTCGACGCGCTGCGCGGCGAACCGGCCTGTATTCTTGCCCCTAATCACCCCTGCATGATCGATGCGCTGCTCATCCTGACGCGACACCCGGACGTTGCATGTGTGATGAAGACGGAAGTTTTGAAGAACGTGTTCCTGGGCTCCGGAGCACGTCTCGCGCGCTATGTTTGCAATGAGCCGCCCCTGCAGATGATTCGTGAAGGCGTCGCTGACCTGCAGCGCGGCGGGACGCTGCTGCTGTTCCCGGAAGGCACACGCAGCATCCGAGCGCCCATCAACGCGCTCAAGGCGAGCGTCGGCGTCATCGCCAAGCGAGCTGCGGTGCCGGTTCAGACACTGATCATCGAGACGGACTCGCCGTATCTCAGCAAGGGCTGGTCGCTCCTCCGCCGCCCGCCGCTGCCCATTATCTACCGCGCGCGTCTCGGTCGGCGCTTCGAGCCGCCCGAAGACGTACGCACATTCATGGCGCAGCTCGAGGCCTATTACCACGCTGAGCTCGCAGGCTCACTCCAATCGAAATGGTTGGGAAGCAACCCAAGCTCCCCTCCAAGAAGCCATGCGCAGTGAGCGCGCCTTCTACGACACACCTCGTTCTCATTCCGAGTTATAACCCCGGCGACAAGGTATTCGAAACCGTGCGCGGCGCGCGCGCGCACTGGGCGCCGGTCTGGGTCGTCGTCGACGGCAGCACGGATGGAACGGCGGAGAAACTTGCCCGCATGGCGGCTGAAGACCCTGCCCTGCGGGTGCTGCTGCGACCTAAGAATTGCGGCAAGGGCGCGGCAGTTCTCCACGGTCTGCGAGCGGCGCTCACGAGCGGCTTCACGCATGCTCTCGTCATGGACTCCGACGGGCAGCACCCTGCCGAGCGGATTCCAGCATTTATGGCCGCATCACGGACCGCGCCTGCGGCAATGGTGCTCGGCGAGCCGGTGTTTGATGCCAGCGCGCCACGCCTGCGGGTCAATGGCCGCAAAGTCTCCAACTGGTGGGCGAACGTCGAAACCTTGTGGGCGGGAATTCACGACTCGCTGTTCGGCTTTCGTGTCTACCCGATTGCGCCGCTCGAGCGCGTCATGCGCTTGCAGCCGTGGATGCGTCGCTTTGATTTCGACGTCGAGGCGGTCGTGCGCCTGTGCTGGGACGGTGTGCAGCCCATCAACTTGCCTGCAAAGGTCGAGTACTTCAGCGCCGCCGAGGGCGGCGTATCACACTTCAATTATTGGCGCGACAATGCGCTGCTGACCTGGATGCACGCGCGCCTCTTCGGTGAATTCCTCATACGCTTGCCGATGTTGCTGCTGCGGTCAGGCAGGCCGAGGGCCGTGCGCTAGTGCGCTGGCGCGCTCAACGGCTTGCGCGCGCAGTACTCAGAAAAGATCCCGAGCTCCACGTGACGCGTCACAGCCTCAAAGCGTGCGTCGCGGATCGCCGTCATGATGTCCACCGGCGGGGCGCACGCTTCGATGGTGTCCCAGAAAAAGCGCATGAGCTTGGGGGTCTCCGGATGACGCGCGATGAGGTGCGCAAATGCCGGAATGACGCCGCGCATATAGGCTTTCAACAAGGCGCGCGATAGCGCGCCCTCGGGGCGCGTGATCTCGAGCACGCAAATGATCCCGCCGGGCCGCAGCACGCGCCAAAACTCGCGAAAAGCCACCGCCAGATCACTGATGTGCCGCAGCGCGTAGCCCATGGAAATAAAGTCCGCGCACGCGTCAGGCAGCGGGATCGATTCGGCGGTGCCCGACATCAGGCGAACGCCCACTGGCACATTCGCCTGCTCGACCATTCCGGAGCTCGGATCGACGCCCGTGACGTGCGTCGCGTCACCGACAAGGTGCGCCGCTTCGCGCGCCACGAGACCCGTGCCTACACCAACGTCGACGACAAACATCCCCCGCGTCAAGCCCGCCCTGCGCAGCGCGCGACGCCGATACAAGGATCCGGTGCCGAGCGCCATGGCTCGCTCGATGCGGTCATAATCGCCCGCAGTGCGGTCAAAAAGCCCGCCGACCCACGTGCGGCGGTCGGCCTCCCGCGAGTAGTATTCTTTCATTGGCGGACAGGGAGCCGGCACCGTCGGGCACACCTCAAGGTTTGCGAATCAAGAGGCCGCGTGCGGGCCCCGAGTACCATAACATAGGCACGCAGAGCCCATATATACTCTTCCATCAGCCGATAATTGCGCTCAAAGCTTCGATCACTATGTCCGAAAAAGCGTCGCTTCTCCAACAAACCTCGGCCCCCGACCCTGCCGCGCTAGAGCGCGAAATTGCAGGCCTCATCGTGCAGGCGCTCAATCTGGATATCGATCCGCGCGACATCAGTCCTGAAGCGCCTTTGTACGGCGAGGGACTGGGCCTGGATTCCATCGACATCCTGGAGGTAGCGCTAGTCGTCTCCAAGCAGTACGGCATCCAGCTGCGCGCCGACAGCGAGGAGAATGGCGAGATATTCCGATCGCTGCGCCACTTTGCAAGATATGTTGCAGCGCAGAGGATGAAGTGACCAGCGGACAGTGGCGAGCCCAGCGCTACGGATGGACTGCGGGGCTCGTAATCGGCTATGCCCTGCTTGCGAATTACAGCAACTTGAATCCGAGCGCGAAGCCGCTCGGCGCGGTGCTCGCCATTGCGCCGCCGCTCGCGCTCGGGATCGGACTTGCCTGGCGATCGCCCTACCGGCTCATTGCGCTCGCATTCGCAGGCTTCGTGGCAGTTCTCATTGCGATTTATTGGCAGGTCCTTGAGAGAAACTTCTCCCTCGTCTATCTCCTCGAGGATGTCGGCTTCTATGCCGTCCTGAGTTTGACCTTCGCGCGCTCGCTCGCGAGCGGTCGCGTGCCGCTGTGCACTCATTGGGCTGATATCGTGCATGGACCGTTGCCGCCGCTCGTTGCCTCGTATACGCGCAAGACAACCGCGGCATGGGCTGTGTTTTTCGCGCTCATTGCGGCGGCGTCGCTCGCCTTGTATGTGTTCGCGCCACTGCGCATCTGGTCGGCGTTTTCCTACTTTGTGACGTTTCCGCTCGTCGTGCTGATGTTCATCGGCGAATATGCCGTGCGACGCCGGGTGCTGCCGCCGCTGCACCGCAGCGGCCTGTGGGATAGTGTGCGCGTCTACATGAACTCGTCGCGCCGCACGAGGATCGTAGGTCAATGATCGACTCGCCGCAGAGTCGCCGCTGCGCGTGATGGCCGGTGTCGCCCTCATCGCACACGGCTCGCCCGACGCCGTTGTCGCGTATCGTGCCGGGATCGCGCTCACCGCGCGCACTTTCCTCGCCGATGTGGCTCGCCTTGCGATCTGCATGCCCGCGAGCGGCCACGTCCTCAACACTTGTAGCGACCGCTACCGCTTCACCGTGGGGTTCGCCGCTTCACTGCTCACAAAGAAAGTGAGTCTTCTGCCCTCGACGCACTCGCCGCAATTCATTCGCCAGCTCACTCAATTCGCGCCTGATGTATTCTGCCTGACGGATGATCCGGGCTGCGATTTCGACTTACCGCAGTTTCATTATCCGGACCTGCCTGCTGGCGAGCTCTCACCCTGGGATATACCGAGGATCGACGCGCAGCAGCTCGTCGCCTACGTGTTCACCTCCGGATCGACCGGCGTGCCCGTACCCCACAAAAAGACCTGGGGCCGACTCGTGGCGTGCGTGCGCGAGGGGGCGCAGCGGCTCGGCGTCGCGGACGGCCGCTCGTACGCCCTCTTGGGCACGGTGCCGGCGCAGCACATGTATGGTTTTGAGTCGACGGTGCTCACCTGCCTGCAAAGCGGCAACGCTCTATGTGCAGAGCGTCCATTTTACCCGGTCGATATCTGCGCAAGACTCGCGCAGCTGCCACGTCCACGCGTTCTGATTACGACGCCCATTCATCTGCGTACGCTGCTCGGCACGGATATCGAACTGCCGCCCATCGATTTGATCGTATCGGCTACCGCGGCATTGTCTCCGCAGCTCGCGCTCGAAGCCGAACGGCGCTTCGGCGCGCAGCTCATCGAGATCTATGGCTCGACGGAGACCGGCCAAATTGCGTCGCGCCGTACGGTGATGACGCCCGAATGGCAGCTGTGGCCAGAGGTGCGCCTCACTCTCGAAAGCGGGCGTGCCTGGGCACAAGGGGGCCACGTCGAGCAACGCACGCCCATGGGAGACGTGCTCGAGGCGAAAGACCAGCAGCGCTTTATTCTGCTCGGACGCACCGAGGACCTCGTCAATATCGCCGGCAAGCGCGGTTCGCTCGGATACTTGAACCATCATTTGAACGCCATTCCCGGCGTGCTCGACGGTACGTTTTTCGTGCGCGACGATGAAGCGGGGGCAGCAGCCGGCGTTACGCGTCTCGCCGCTTTCGTAGTGGCTCCGAGCCTCGACGCAGCGTCGCTCCTAGAGCAGCTGCGCGAACGGATCGACCCGGTATTCCTGCCGCGACCGTTGCTGTTTGTCGAGCGCCTGCCGCGCAGTGCCACCGGCAAATTGCCGCGCGAGGCACTGTTGTCGCTCGCCGCAGGCGCTTCAAATTGCGCCCCTGCGGACCTGGGCCGACCATGGGCGCGGTGAGCCTGCAGATCTCGCCGCAGCACCCGGCGTTCGCAGGTCACTTTCCCGGCACGCCCATCGTGCCCGGCGCACTCCTGCTCGATGAGGTCGTGCGCGTACTCAGCGAGGCCGCCGCCGTCGGCACTGCGCAGTGCGAAGTCGCCGCGGCAAAGTTCCTAAGCGTCGTACGGCCGGGCGAAGCGCTGAGTATCGAGCACGAACGCTGCGACGATGGATGGATCCGCTTTGTCATTCGCACTGCCGACCGCACGGTGGCCTCCGGCAGGCTCACCTGGGTGGCGAACGCCCGGGACGCGGGCCGTGAAATCTGATTCCGCCATCACCCAGCCGAGCGCACCGACTGCGCCCGCCGAGTGGGTGAAGAGTCCGGAGCGCGGCAGCATGACGCTGCTGCGGATCATGGCCACCGTCTCGCATCTGCTCGGGCGTGCGCCGAGTCGTGCGCTACTGCACCTCATTGCGACCTACTTCGTATTGTTTGCTCCCACAGCACGCCGCCACGCTCGCAACTATCTACGCCGCGCACTCGGGCGCGAACCGCGCTTCACGGACCACTATCGCCACGTCCTCACCTTCGCTTCAACCATCCATGACCGCGTATATCTGCTGGATAAGTGTTTCGATCAATTCGCGTTTTCGATCGGAGGTGAAGAACTGATGCGCACGATGGTCGCGGGCGGCGAGGGTGCATTTCTAATGGGTGCGCACATGGGTAGCTTTGACGTCACCCACGCATTTGGGGCGCATCAACCGGGCCTCAACATCGTAATGGCGATGTACGAGGACAATGCACGCAAGATCAATGCCATGCTGGCAGCCTTGCGCCCGATCACGAAGCCCGAGGTCATTTCGCTCGGGCATATCGAAGCGATGCTCAAAGTGCGCCAGCGCCTGGATGAAGGCGCTTTCGTCGGAATCCTTGGCGATCGTACGTTGGGCGACGAGCCGCTGCAGGAGGTGCACTTTCTCGGCAGCCCTGCCTACTTTCCGGTGGGCCCGATGCGCGCCGCGGCACTCCTGCGACGCAGGACGGTCTTCATGCTCGGCTTGTACCGCGGCGGCAATCGCTATCATCTGGTGTTTGAGCTCCTCGCTGACTTCTCCACCGTAGGACGCGCCGAACGCGCAGCGGCGGTGGAACAGGCCATCACGCGCTATGCGGCACTCCTGGAGAAATACTGCCGCAGCGACCCTTACAACTGGTTCAATTTCTTTGACTTCTGGCGCGACGGGGACGCGCGTCCGTCGCGTTCCCAGTAGTGCCATGCGCAAAATCGTGCATTTCGCGATGCTGCTCGGGCTGCTCATTGCTGTCAGCGTGCGCGCCGCTGACAGTGACCTCGATCGCCTGATGGCTCTGCTCGCTGCGCGCGTGCACGGCCATGTGAGCTTTGTCGAAGAGGATGATCTGGCGGTGCTCAACCGGCCGGTGCGCTCCTCGGGGGAACTGATCTACGATCGTCCGGATCGCCTGGAGAAGCGCACACTCGCGCCACATCCGGCGAGCCTAATTCTCGAACACGGCAGCATCACGATTCAGTCCCACGGGCACGAACACGTATTGGCGCTGCGTGATTATCCGCAGGTCGCGCCCTTCGTCGAGAGCCTGCGCGCCACCCTGGCCGGCGATCGACAGGCGCTCGAGCAAGTCTTCCAAGTCACATTTGCAGGCACTCTCGAGCGCTGGACCCTCACGCTCATACCCTCGGATGCCAAACTCAAGAGCGTCGCGCAACTGATTCACATTGACGGCGAACGCGATGAGCTCAGGAGCGTGAATATTACGCTGGCCGATGGCGACCGCACCATCATGACGATCGGATCGTCGCTGCCGCCATGACGCGGCCGGGCATCGTGCCGCTCGCACTGTGGGTGATTGCCATGGTGCTCGCGGCCATCGTCGTCGCGCGCGCGAACTACTCCGCCGACCTGTCGGGTTTCCTGCCGCGCGCCCCGAGCGCCCGGCAGCGGCTGCTGGTCGAACAACTGCGCGACGGACCGGCCTCGCGGTTACTGCTGCTCGCCATCGAGGCAGGTGACGCCGCGGCTCGCGCGCAGCTGTCGCTGGCGGTGGCGCGGCAACTTCGAGCGGATCCCCAATTCGCGAGCGTCGACAACGGTGAGCCCGTCAATCAGGAGCGTGATCGCGAATTCCTCTTCGAGCATCGCTATCTTCTGAGTGAGACCGTGACGGCGCAGCGCTTCACGGTCGAGGGCTTGAAGGGCGCCATCGATGACACCATTGCGATCCTCGCCTCCCCCGCGGGACTCATCGCCAAGCCGCTGCTGCCGCGCGACCCGACCGGCGAATTCCTGCAGGTGCTGAACCAGCTCGATCGTACGGCTCAGCCACACACGCTCGACGGCGTGTGGGCTTCGCCCGACAGCACGCGTGCGCTGCTCGTCGCATCCACGCGCGCACCCGGCTCTGACCTCGACGCCCAGGAGCGTGCGATGCAGGCCATCCGCTCGGCATTCACCACGGCACAGCACGCATCCGCAGAGGCCCCCGTCCGCGCGGCCCGCCTACTGCTCACCGGGCCACCGCTGTTCGCCGTCGTGGCACGAGCGACGATCAAGCATGAAGCAGTCCGACTCTCCATCGTCAGCACAATTCTTATCGTGACCCTGCTGCTTGTGGTGTATCGCTCGCTGCCGGTATTGCTGCTCGGACTCCTGCCCGTCACCTCCGGTGCACTCGCGGGGATTGCAGCCGTTGCGCTGGGGTTTGGGGTCGTTCACGGCATTACTTTGGGCTTTGGCATCACGCTGATCGGGGAGTCGGTCGACTACTCGATCTATCTTTTTGTGCAGTCGCGGCGTCCCTCCGACGGCAGCGCAGGTTCCCAACGCCGCGAGCGCGTGCTGTGGAGAACGATTCTCCTTGGCGTACTGACTTCGGTGTGCGGCTTCGCATCGCTTCTGCCCTCAGGTTTTCCGGGACTCTCGCAGCTGGGTCTGTACTCAATCGCCGGCCTCATCGCCGCCGCCGCAGTGACGCGCTTTGTCTTACCGAGCCTCATGCCGCGCTCCTTTGAGGTTCGTGATCTAACAGGCCTCGGCAAGCGTGCCGCACAGCTTCTCCTGCACGTGCGTGCCTGGCGCTGGCTTCTCGGCATCATTGCTGTGCTCGCGATCGTGGTGCTGTATTTGCAACGCGATGTGCTGTGGAATCGTGACCTCGGAGCATTGAGCCCCATGCCGGCCGGTGCGCAAATCCTCGACGCAAACTTGCGTGCCGACCTTGGCGCCCCTGACGTCAGCGACTTTATCGTGGTCACGGGCTCTGATCTGCAAACAATGCTGCGCGCCTGCGAGAAGGTCGCAGCAGCGCTCGATCCCCTGATCGCCGAGCGAACCATCGGCGGATTCGACAGTCCTGCGCGCTATCTACCCAGCATCGCCGAGCAGTCTGCAAGGCGGGCGAAGCTTCCGGATTCCGACGAGTTGCGCGCGCGCCTGCATGCCGCGACTGCCACGCTTGCGGTGAACTCCGAGCGCCTCGAGCCCTTCGTTCAGGACGTCGCGCGCGCGCGGGCGGCGCCGCTCGTCAGCGTTGCCGACTTGAAAGGCACTTCGTTCGAAGCAGGCTTTGATGCGCTGACGATGCGCCAGCAGGAAAAATGGATTGCGCTCTTGCCATTACATGCCGCTCAAACGGCCGTCGCGCCATCCGTCAGGGCCATGAGCCAGGTGCGTGCTGCACTTGAGCAAGCAGCCCCGGGACAGGCTCTCCTCCTTAATCTCAAAAGCGAGTCTGACGCGCTCTATTCAAGCTATTTGTCCGAAGCGCTGCGTCTGTCCGGGGCCGGACTGACGGCTATCGTTGTATTATTGTTCATAACGCTGCGCTCGCCGGCGCGCGTCGCCGGCGTCGTAGCGCCGCTGGTGCTTGCGGTGCTCGCAGTCGCTAGTGGTTTGCTCATCGGGGGCCGGTCCTTGACGATTATGCATCTCATTGGAATGCTGCTCATCGTGGCTGTAGGTTCGAACTATGCGCTGTTCTTCGACCGCACCGAGGCCGATCAAAATGCGGGGACGGCGCCGCTCACACTCGCATCGCTGTTGGTTGCAAATGCCACGACGGTGATTGGCTTCGGGGTTCTTGGCTTCTCGCAGGTGCCCGTCCTGGCCGCGCTCGGATCTACCGTCGCTCCCGGGGCGTTTCTGGCGCTGGTATTTTCCGCGGCTTTGAGTCGGGCACCCGCCCCGCACCTGACACGACTTCGGTAAATGGTCACACGAGTCTCGTCACGTTGGAGCCCAACGCCGCTTCTCAAGGCGTCGGCGGCTCTGCATGTGGGTGCAGCTGCACTGGCGCTCGCGCGGCCCAGTCTTTGGCCATGGGCGCTCGGCGCGGTCATCTTAAATCATGCGCAGCTCACCGCGACGGGCCTTTGGCCGCGCAGCACCTTGCTTGGACCGAACTTGACGCGCTTGCCCGCGGCAGCGGCACGCCGCGGCGAAATCGCGCTCAGCATCGATGACGGTCCGGACCCCGCGGTCACTCCGCAGGTGCTCGACCTTCTCGACCAATACGCAGTCAAAGCTACGTTTTTCTGCGTCGGCAGGCGTGTCGAGGATTACGCCGAACTCGCGCGCGAGATCGTGCGGCGCGGCCATGCCATTGAGAATCACAGCTACCGCCATCTCAACTATTTTTCCCTGCTCGGGCCACGTGCGCTCGCCCATGAGATTGAACGCGCGCAGGAGGCCATCGGCGCCATCACCGGTCGACGCCCGCTGTTTTTTCGCGCTCCGGCTGGCTTGCGCAGTCCCTTGCTCGATCCAATTTTGACCCGCCTCGGTCTTTTGCTCGCGAGCTGGACGCGGCGTGGATTTGATTCCGTGAATGGCGATCCGGAATCCGTATTCGTCCGTCTCACAAGCGGCCTTGCCGCCGGCGACATTCTGCTGCTGCACGACGGACACGCCGCGCGCACCCGCTCCGGCACGCCCGTCATTCTCGAGGTGTTGCCGCGCCTGCTGACGGGCATTGCGCAGTCGGGATTGATACCCGTGCGCCTGAACGCGGCACTGGCATGACGATGGATCCACCCGCAAAGCGAGCGCCATTTCCGGATGCGTCGCGTCGCGATCCATTGCTGGTGCAGCTCGCGTGATTCCACTGCGCCTAACCTCTTTTACCGCGACCAGCGCCGTGGGACGGGGACTCGGCGAGACCTTGGACGCTTTGCAGGAGCAGCGCAGCGGACTTGCACCCTGCTCCTTCGAAACGGTCGAAATCCAGACTCATGTCGGGGAGGTGCCGGGAGTCGACGCGACGGCGCTCCCTGAAGATTTGCGTAGCTTCAATTGCCGCAACAATCGGCTCGCGCAGCTCGCGCTCCTGCAGGACGGTTTCATCGATCAAGTGGCGGCGAGCGCAGAGCGCTGGGGCCCGAAGCGCATCGGGGTTTTTCTCGGCACCAGTACTTCCGGGATCCTGGAGACCGAACTCGCCTATCGCGCGCGCGATCCCGCAAACGGCGCCTTGCCGAGGGATTTCAACTACGCCGCCACCCACAATTCGTTCTCGGTTGCCGACTTCATACTGAGCGCGCTGCACCTCGAAGGTCCTGCCGCCGTGATGTGCACCGCGTGCTCCTCAAGTGCCAAGGTCTTCGCCTCCGCGCAACGTATGATCAGCGCGGGCATGATTGACGCGGCCGTCGTCGGTGGCGTCGATTCGTTGTGTCTCACGACCCTTTACGGCTTCCATTCGCTGCAGCTCACCTCACGAGTCCCGTGCCGCCCGTTTGACGTGGCTCGTGATGGGATCTCCATCGGCGAGGCCGCGGCCTTTGCCTTGCTGGAGCGACCGCCGGCCCAGCTCGACAGCGATACGATCATGCTCCTGGGCACCGGGGAGTCTAGCGACGCCTATCACATGTCGAGTCCTCATCCGGAGGGTCGCGGAGCACGCGCATCGATCCAACAGGCACTCTTGGCGGCCGAGCTTGCCCCCGGCGACATCGATTACGTCAACCTGCATGGCACCGCCACCGTCAGCAACGATAGCGCGGAGGATCTCGCCGTCACGTCGGTATTTGGCACTCGCACCGCCTGCAGTTCGACCAAAGGTGCAACCGGACATGCCTTAGGCGCCGCGGGCGCTCTGGAAGCGGTCATCTGCGCGCTTGCCATTCAAGAAGGCCTCATGCCAGGGGGCCTGCGCACAACCGAGGTCGATCCGAAGTTGAAATTGCGCTATCTGCGTGAGAACCAGCGCGCCGACGTCCGTCGCGTGCTCAGCAACTCTTTCGGCTTCGGCGGCGCCAACTGCAGTCTCATCTTCGGCCGCGCCGGCTAATGGCACACCGGTCATGACCCCGTTGACGGCCTATATCCAGGGCATCGGCGTGTTGGGTCCCGGCTTTGCAGATTGGCCGAGCGCCGCAGCCATACTCTCGGGCGCGGCGCCGTACCTCGCAGCTGCGACGGTACTGCCGCCGCCTCTTTCTCTGCCGCCCCCGGAAAGACGGCGCACTGGACCCGTTGTCAAACTCGCTCTGGCCATAGGCTTCGAAGCTACGACGCGCGCCGGTGCCGATCGGAACACACTGGCGAGCGTGTTTTCTTCCTCCGGCGGTGATGGCTTTAATTGCCATGAGATCTGTCAGGTGCTGGCAAGCTCGGATCGACAGCTTTCGCCGACGCGATTCCACAACTCCGTGCACAATGTCGCGGCCGGATATTGGAGCATCGCCGCCGCTGCCACGGCGTCCGCCAACGTGCTGTGCGCCTACGACGCAAGCTTCGGCGCGGGACTCCTCGAGGCTTTGACGCAAGTTGCCGTTGAGCGCATACCGGTGCTCCTGTTGGCGTACGATACGCAGTATCCGGAACCATTGAATGGCAAACGCCCTATCCCCGATGCCTTCGGCGCCGCTTTTGTACTGGCTCCCGACGCGCGCTCCCCGGCGCTTGCGAAGCTTACTGCCATGCTCACCGACAGCGGCGCCGAGTGCATGAGTGAACCGCTTTTGGAAAAGATGCGCACGTCCATTCCCGCCGCGCGCAGTCTGCCGATGCTCAGTCGGCTCGCACGCCGTGAGAGCGGGCGCGTCGTACTGGATTACCTGCGCCACGCGCGCCTCGCGGTGGAGGTTGAGCCGTGCAGCTAGATCGCCACTGGATCGGCTCTCACATCCCGCACGCCGGCAAGATGTGTCTGTTGGATGCCGTGTTGAGCTGGGACGCCACTCGCATCGAGTGCGGCACTACGACGCATCGCGACGCCGACAATCCGCTGCGATCGCACGGACGCCTTGGCTGCGCATGCGGAGTTGAATACGCTGCGCAAGCGATGGCCGTGCACGGCGCACTCGTCGCCGGCCGCAGCGGCGCGCCCGCGGCGGGCTATCTGGTCGGCCTGCGGCGCGTCCTGTTGCAGGTCGCGCGGCTGGATGATATCGAGACCGACCTCTTCATCAGCGGTGAGCGCATCAGCGGCGATGACATGATCGTCATATATCAATTTTCCGTGCACAACGCGCAGCGCTCCTTCCTGAGCGGGCGCGCCACGGTCGCACTCGACGCCGCGGCTCTGCGCCGCTCCGCCGCGGGACCGGTCGCCCCATGACGCCCGTGGCCAGGCGCGCGCTCGTCACCGGCAGTAGCGGTCAGATCGGGGCAGCAATCTGCCGACGTTTGGCACTCGCCGGGCATTTTGTCTACGCGCAGGCGCATCGCGGCATAGCCGCTGCGCACGCTCTGGTGGCCGAGATCACCGCTGCGGGCGGACATGCTCATGCGCTTGCCTTCGATATCACTGATGGAGCGGCGACACGCGCGCAGCTCGAAGCGGTGCTCGCCGACGGCGCGATCCAAATCCTTGTGAACAATGCCGGGATTCACGATGATGCTGTGTTTCCGGCAATGAGCGAGCAGCAATGGCACCGCGTCATTGATGTCTCGGTCGACGGATTCTTCAACGTCACGCAACCGCTCATGCTGCCCATGATCCGCACGCGCTGGGGCCGCATTGTGACGACTTCCTCAGTCGCAGCGCTGATGGGCAACCGCGGTCAGGTCAACTACGCCGCAGCCAAGGGCGCGCTCAATTCGGCGACGCGCGCCCTGGCGCTCGAGGTGGCGACCCGCGGCATCACCGTGAATGCCGTAGCGCCCGGGATCATTGCGACCAGCATGACCGACACCATGTTTGATGAGGAGACCATCGCGCGCCTGGTGCCGATGAAGCGTTTGGGCCTTCCGGAAGAAGTCGCAAGTCTGGTCGCATTCCTGGTCTCTGAGGAGGCCGCCTACATGACGGCGCAGGTGATCTCGATCAACGGCGGCATGACTTGATGAGTGTGACGGGCGCAGTGCCAACTATGGCAACGCATAGGAGCGAGACGCTCCTGTTCTTCACGCTTCTCGAGCTTGCGATCATCGTCGGCGGCGCGCGCCTGGCTGCTGTGCTTGCCCGGCGCATCGGACAGTCAGCGGTGGTGGGCGAGATCATTGCGGGAATCTTGCTCGGGCCATTACTCCTCGGATGGATCGCCCCGAAAGCATTTAACTTCATATTTCTCTCCGCGCCGCCGGAACCGCTGCAGACGCTCTCTGGGGTGGCGCTCGTGCTGCTCATGTTTCAGATTGGGCTGGAGTTTGATTTCTCACATCTCGCGGTGCGCGGCAATCGCGCAATCGCGCTGCGGGTGGGCGCCGCGTGCCTCGTGGTGCCGTTCGCAATTGGCCTCGCGTTCGGTTATTACTCCGCGCCGATACTGTCCGCGCAGGCGAACCGATTCGACTCCGCCCTGTTTGTCGCGACGGCGTTCTCAATCACGGCGCTTCCGGTGTTGGGTCGAATCATGCTGGATCTACAGATTACACGCACGCAGCTTGCGGTAATCGCCATCAGCGCCGCGGCGCTGAACGATATCGTCGGCTGGCTGCTGCTGGCGCTCATCACGGCTCTCAGCGTCGCAAGCTTCGACGGCGTGCATTACGGACTACGAATCCTGCTGCTCGGGGTCTACATCCTGCTGTGCTTCTTCTGGCTGCGGCCGCTCCTGAAAATGGTCGTGCGCCGCGCCAATCTTGCCGACGGCAGGATGTCGAGGACCTTATTTGGCTTCTTGCTCGTCATGGTCTTCATCTCGGCCATGATGACCTATGCCCTGGGCATCTTCGCCGTCTTTGGTGCCTTTATGATGGGAGTGATTCTGTTCGATGAGCCGCAGCTGGTGCGTGCGTGGCGGGGACGCGTC
>Ga0302314_10002402_pt1 | contig 34708 bp, 34 predicted proteins | sample III_Palsa_N2_3_FD_200533 | JGI IMG/M metagenome (GOLD analysis project Ga0302314, IMG submission 200533) | Peat permafrost microbial communities from Stordalen Mire near Abisko, Sweden - III_Palsa_N2_3 | ecosystem: Environmental > Terrestrial > Soil > Palsa > Peat permafrost | place: Sweden...
CCTATCTGACCCGTAACCCCGGTCCGGCTCTGTCGTCCGTGGGCTGTTACGAGCTTGAAGGCGAGGGGGCGCAGCTGTTCGACCGCATCATCGGTGACTATTTCGCCATATTGGGGCTGCCTTTGCTCGGCCTACTGGCGTGCCTGCGCAAAGAGGGGGCCTTGCCGCAATGAGCCAGATCAGCAGCACCACCCGCGTCGCCGGGGTCATCGGCCGCCCCGTGGGCCATTCGCTCAGCCCGACCATCCAGAACGCCTGGATCGAGGCGGCTGGCCTGGACGCTGTCTACGTGGCCTTGAGCCCTTCGGAAGACTGGTTGGGCCCCTTCCTCAACGGCTGCCGGGGCGGGCTGATCGTTGGGTTGAATGTCACCCTGCCGTTCAAATCCCACGCACTGGAAATTGCTGACAGCGCCAGCGAGCGGGCCTGGCGCGCCGGGGCGGCCAATCTTCTGCTGTTCGGCGACGACGACCAGATCACCGCCGACAACACCGACGGCGTCGGCCTGCTGGCCGCCTTTGCAGCCCAGGCGCCCAGGTTTGCGCTCGCGGGCCAGATTGTCACGGTGCTCGGCGCGGGCGGCGCTGCGCGGGGCGCGGCCGCGGCATTGGTGGGCGCGGGCGTGGCGGGCGTCCGGCTGGTGAACCGCACCCTCGAGCGCGCTAACGAGATCGCCGAGGTGCTCGGCGCGAAAATCCAGGTCTTCGGCTGGGACCAGCTTCCCGCTGCGCTCGATGGCGCGGGCGCCCTGATCAATTCGACCTCGCTGGGCCTGGAGGGCGGCGAGCCGCTGATGCTGTCGCTCGACGGGCTGCCGAAGGGGGCTGTGGTCATGGACATGATCTACCGGCCGCTGAAGACACCGCTGCTGGCCGCCGCCGAGGCCGCCGGCCACCCGGTCGTCGACGGGCTGGAAATGCTGATCGGCCAGGCGCGGCCTTCCTTCAAAGCTTTATTCGGCCAAGAGCCCCCGGAGGGGGTCGATGCGCTCGCGCTGGCGCTGAAGGCGCTCGGAGGGCCAGCATGATCACCATCGGCCTCACCGGCTCGGTCGGCATGGGCAAGTCCACCACGGCGGCCATGTTCGCGGAGGAAGGCGCGCCGGTCTACGACGCCGACGCCGAGGTGCGGCGGCTGCAGATCAAGGGCGGCGGGGCGGTCGAGGCCATCGAGGCTGAATTCCCCGGCATGGTGAAGGACGGCGCCGTCGATCGCGATGCGCTGGGCTCGAGGGTGTTCAACGATCCCGAGGCGCTGAAGCGGCTGAACGGAATTATCTACCCAATGCTTGGCGCCGGCCGGACCGCCTTCTTTGAAAAGGCCGAGCGCGACGGCGTCGATGCAGTGGTGCTGGACATCCCCATGCTGTTTGAGACCGGCGGCGAAGCGCGGATGGACGTGGTGGTCGTGGTCACCGCGCCCGAGCACGTCCAGCGCCAGCGGGTCCTGGCTCGCCCCGGCTACGACGCCGCTCGGCTCGGCGCCATCCTGGCGCGGCAGATGCACGATGCGGAAAAACGTGCCCGCGCCCATTTCGTGGTCGATACCGGCCAGGGGCTGGAGTATGCCCGCGACCAGGTCCGCGCCATCATGGCCAAGATCCGCTCGGGAGAGTGGAAGCGCGACAAAGCCGGCGCTTGAATCGACCGGCGAACGGCATCATTCAGTAGGCGGGATGGCGCGCGAAATCGTACTCGACACGGAGACTACCGGGCTCGATCCCCGCTCGGGGCACAGGCTTGTGGAAATCGCCTGCGTCGAACTGCAGGACTTCCTGCCCACCGGCCGCTCCTTCCACCGCTACGTCCATCCCGAGCGGGACAGCGACCCTGAGGCCGAGCGCGTGCACGGCCTGACCAGCGCCTTCCTGGCCGACAAGCCGAAGTTTGGCGAGCCGCATGTTTGCGACGCGCTTTTAGAATTCATCGGCGAGGCGACTGTGATCGCCCACAACGCCGGCTTTGACCGCGGCTTCGTCAATCACGAGCTGGAGCGCGCCGGCCGCGCTGGTCTCCCGCCGCCGCGCTGGCTCGACACCCTGCCTCTGGCCCAGAAGCGCTTTCCCGGCGCACACAATTCGCTCGATGCGCTCTGCAAGCGCTTCAAGATATCGCTGGCCGAGCGGGAAAAGCACGGCGCGCTGATCGACGCCCAGTTGCTGGCCGCGGTCTATCTGGAGCTGAATGGCGGCCGCGAGCGTGGGCTGGACCTGACGGTGGCCAGTGCGGTGATGAGCGTGGCGGCTGTCGCCGGGGAAACGCGCTATGGGCCGAGGCCGAGGCCGCTGGCCGCACGCTCGACCGACGCGGAACGCGAGGCGCACCTGGCCTTCGTGCTCGACGCGCTGAAGGACAAGGCCGTCTGGCTGAAATTCGGCCTCGCCTGAGCCGGGTCTAGGCCTGGCCGATCCCGCCGTTACGGGCCATCTCGGCTTGGCGGGCGGCGTAGACGACGGCGAAGTCGATCGGGTCGATCATGAAGGGCGGGAAGCCGCCGTCCGAGGTCATCTCGGCGATGATCCGCCGCGCGAACGGGAAGAGGAAGCGCGGGCACTCGATCAGCAGCACCTGCTCCATGTTTTCCGGCGCGATGCCGTTGATCTGGAAGAGGCCGCCGTAGAGCAGCTCGACGGTGAAGATCGGGTCGCCATTGTTCTGCGCCGAGGCGGTCAGCTTGAGATCCACCTCGTAAAGCTCATCCGGCCGGGCGCGGGCGCTCATCTCGACGCCCAGGTCGATCTGCGGCTGTACGGCCGATGCGCGCAGGGATTCTGGCGCGCGAGGATTTTCGAAGGACAGGTCGCGGATGAACTGCGCCATGATCCGAATTCCGGGCACGGAACCGTCAACGGGCTCGGAGGCGAGGTTCACGGGCCCAGCGGCGCCTTGGTCGGTCATGGAGGACGGATCCCGGTCTTTCGCGGGCCTTGAGACAAAGGCGCGCCTTGGAGGTTGACGGCGGGGCTGCTATCACGCGGACCGGAGGCGCGCAACGCGCCACCTGACGAAGCGGCCCCAAGCGGACTATATTCAAACGTGAGCGACTGAAACCGGGTGCGGTCGCCCGGCGTTTCGCCCAGCAGCCCCCGGTGTCGAACTGCAGCTCTTGGAACTCATCATCATCGCCGTCGTAGCCGCCGTAGTGCTCTACCAGCTCTATGCCGTGCTGGGGCGCCGCGTGGGTCGCCAGCCCGAGGACGTGGCTCAGCCCGCGACTTTGCCGCGCACCGCGGACGCCGATGCGTTCACGCCGCCGACCGACCTTGGCGTCGCCCCGACGGGCATCGCGGCGATCCGGGCGCGCGATCCGAATTTCGAGCCCGCCAAATTTGTCGCCGGCGCCCGCCAGGCCTACGAGTTGATCGTCACTTCTTTCGCCAACGGTGATCGTACCGGCCTGGAGCGGCTGGTCTCGCCGACGGTAATGACCAGCTTCGCCGCCGCCATCGCCAAGCGCGAAGCCGAGGGCCGCAGCGAGGCCGTCGAATTCACCAACCCGCCGCGCGCGGATCTTGAAAGCGCTGGGGTCACTGGGGATACAGCCCGCGCCAAGGTGCGCTTTCTGGCCGAGTTCCGCAGCCGCAGCAAAGGCCCCGAGGGCGAGGCGGTCGACGATCGCCGCACCGCCGAAATGTGGACCTTCGAGCGCCGGCTCTCCAGCCGCGACCCGAACTGGACCCTGGTCAGGGTCGACTCCGCCGAGGCCTGACGCGTCGTGAGGGGGCTGCGGCGGCTAGCGTCTGTGGTCGCCCTGATGGCGCTCTCGGCCTGCGTCACCCGCCCGCCTGCGCCGACGCATGCGCCTTATCATCCCCGCCCGCCCGAGCGCTCTTACGAACGCCCCACCGAACGCGCACCGGAACGCCCGCGCCCGTCCGAGGCTCCGGCGCCCGAGGGCGAGGAGATTCCGCTCTCGGCCCTGCCCGGCTGGTATGCCGAGGACTATGCCGCCGCCCTGCAGGCCTTCGCGGTGGGCTGCGGGGTCTCGCGGGACACCGAAATCGCCATGGTCTGCCGCGATGCACGCGAGACCGGGCCGCTGGACGCCGGTGGCGCCCGGGTTTTTCTCGAGCGCAACTTCCGGGCCCGGCGTATCGGCGACGACGGGGTGCTCACGGCCTATTTCGCGCCGGAATACGAGGCGCGCCTGTCGCCCGAGCCGCCCTTCACCGCCGCAGTTCGGCCTAAACCCTCGGGCATCGAAGCCCTTAGATCCATGGGCGACCGCGCCGCCATCGAAGCGACGCCGCCCGAGCAGGCCCTGGCCTGGATGAAACCGGAAGACCTCTTCTTCCTGCAAATCCAAGGCTCCGGCATGCTCGACCTGCCTGATGGACGGCGACTGAAGGCGGCCGTCACGGCCACCAACGGCCTGACCTTCGTCCCGATCGCCGGGATCATGCGCCAGCGTGGCGACCTGCCGGCCAAGGGCGGTTCCGGCGACGCCATTCACGCCTGGCTGGCAGATCATCGCGGCCCCGAGGCCGACGCGGTGATGGACCAGGACCCGCGCTACGCCTTTTTCGCCCTGACCATGGACGACGGCCGCGAGCCGGCGGGCACGGCGGGCATCCCGTTGATCGCCGGCCGCTCCATCGCCGTCAATCAGGGATACAATCCGCTCGGCGGGGCCTTTTGGATCGACGCCGATTCGCCTTCGCTGAACGGTGCGCCGGAACTTTATCGCCGGCTGGTCATGGCGCTGGACACCGGCGGCGCCATCAAGGGGCCAGTGCGCGCCGACCTCTATCTCGGCCGCGGCGCCCAGGCCGGCGACGAGGCGGGCCGTGTGCGCCATACGCTGAAGCTCTACGCCCTGGTCCCGGTCGAACCATGAAGCGTGGCCTGAAGTCCGACGAGAGGGCGTTGTGGGGCCACGTGACCGCGACGGTGCATCCTCTTGGCGCGCGCGAATTGCCGGGCGTCGCCTTTCCTGCCCCGGCCGTGGAGCCACTCGCGACGCCGCCGAAGCCCGATGCGCCGGCCGGCGCGCCCAAGACCCTCGAGCCGCGTCGGACGCGGCGGCTGGCCCGCGAGCGCGACGCGGTGGGCGGCAAGCTCGACCTGCATGGGTTCGACCAGGACCAGGCGCGCGCGGCGCTGATGCGGTTCCTGGCTGGCGCCCAGGCCGAGGGCTCGCGCGCGGTGATGGTCATCACCGGCCGCGGCGTGCAGGGCGACGGCGTCCTGCGCAAGCGCGCGCCGGAGTGGCTGGCCGAACCGGCGCTGCGCGACGTGGTCGCCGGGGTCGCCGAGGCCCACAAACGCCACGGCGGCGACGGCGCGCTTTATGTGGCGCTGAAGCGGCGCAAGCCGCACTAGCGTGGTGAATTTGAAGTTCGCCCTCTCATTGGGGCAAGCTCTGTCGGACTCGGGACACTAGAGCTTGCGGAAGCGGGCGGCGAAGAAGCCGTCCAGCCCGCCTTCCAGATGATGCGGCAGGATGCGAAGATATCCGGCCGAGGTCGCCGAGGCCTGGGGCGAGCCGCCCTCGCCAGGTTCGATCGGCCATAGTTCCAGGTCAGGCCGCCGCCTTAAGAGCGCGGCGGCCTGCGCCTCACCCTCTTCGGGCTCCAGCGAACAGACGCAATAGACCAGCCGCCCGCCCGCCTCGACGCGATCGGCGGCGGCGTCCAGCAACCGCGCTTGCACCGTCGCCAGGCTGGCGATGTCGCCGGGCTTGGAGCCCCAAAGCACGTCCGGATGGCGGCGGAAGGTGCCGGTGGCCGAACAGGGCGCATCCAGCAGCACGGCGGCGAAGCGGCGCGGGTCGCGCCAGGTCGCGGCGTCGGCGGTGACGATGTCGGCGCTGAGGTCCGTGCGCTGCAGCGCCTGTTTCAACCGGCCGAGCCTCGGGCTCGAGCGGTCCAGCGCCACCACCCGGGCTCCGGCGGCGGCCAGCTCAAGTGTCTTGCCCCCCGGCGCGGCGCAGAGGTCGAGCGCCGTCTCGCCGGCCTGGACCTGCAGCAGGCGCGCGGGGATGGCGGCGGCGGCGTCCTGCACCCACCAGCGGCCCTCGTGATAGCCAGACCAGCCGGCGACATCGCCATGCTGGCGCACGCGCAGCGAAGGCCCTGGCAGGATCTCGGCCTCCAACGGCCCGGCCAGTTCATCCGCCGAGGCCGGGTCGCGCGGGGTCAGGTCGGTGGCCGGCTCGAAAGGGACCACGGCGGCGATGGCGCGCGCCCCGGCCTCGCCGTAGGCGGCGCGCCAACGGGCGAACAGCCAGCCGGGGATGAAGCTCTCCGGATCATCCTCGCGCGGCGGATCGCGCAGGATGCCGCGCAGCACGCCGTTGATCAGACCCTTGAATGGCCGGGTGGTCTTGGTCATTTCGGCCAGCCGCACGGTGGTGTCGACGGCCGCGAAGGCCGGGGTGTCGAGATAGAGGGCCTGGGCCACGCCCAGCCTGAGCAGCATGACCACGGCCAGCGGCGGCTCCTTGGCCACCTTCGCCTGCAGCCGGGCGTCGATCGGACCCAGCCGGCGCAGCAGGGTCATGGCCAGCATGCGGGCGAAGGCGCGGTCACGCGGCTCCAGCGTGGAGAAAGGCGGCCGCTCGAGCGCCTCCTCCAGGCCGCCGCGATGATCGAGGGCGGCTTCGGCCAGGGCGATGGCGGCTTCACGGGCGGCGAGGCCGTTGGCGGGTTCGCCGGCGGGGGTTTCGTCTGAGGTAAGCGTCACGCAGGAGCCCGTGCGCCGCCCGGCCGTCCGGGTCAAGGCTGGCGCACACGCCGCCGCGCGACTAAATTCCCCTCATGGACGACCCGAAGATCGACACTAGCCGCGTTCGCAAACCCTTGAGCGACGCCGCCAAGCGCGCCCTGGCCGAGGCCGAGGAACGCCGCCGCGTGGCCGCCGCCGAAGCCGAGGCCGCGCCGACCGAGGTGGGCGGCCGCAAGGGCCCGGAGCCGACCCGCTACGGCGATTGGGAACGCAACGGCATCGCCGTGGACTTCTGACGGCGATTTCGCCTGATGCGCGCAGACGCTGGCGCGCGCCCCCGACCCGACCTTAAGGTCTCGTTAAGTCCTATGAACGAGCGAGGAGGGTCCTTTGATGGATCGCAAGAACGCGCTGTTGGTGCTGCTGGCCGGACTGGCCATGACGGCGAGCGCCTCGATGGCGTCGGCCCACGACCTGACCAGGGTCTATTGGACGACCCGCCCCTGCGGCTGCGTCGTGCATGTGCGCCATGTGGTTCACATCCACCGTCGCGTCGTGCGCGTGCCCGTCCGCTATGTCGAGCCGTTGCCGCCCGCCCCGCCCCCCGTGGTCGAGCGCGAGGTCGAGGTGGTCGATAACAGCGTCGGCCTGCCCATGGGCTTTTTTGCCGATAGCGGCGGCGTCGGTCCGTCCTATATCGACACCGGCGGCGGTGGCGGCGGCTTCGTCATCGGCCAGGGCGGCGCGGTGGCCTTCGCCGGCGCCCGCGCCAGCGCTTCGGCCAATATCAGCATCGCCTTCCGGGGCGGCGGTCGCCCGCCGATGCACGGCATGCCCCCGCCCCACGGCGGTGGCGGCTGTGGTTGTGGCGGCGGCGGCGGCGGCGGCATGAAGAAGTGGTAGGCTAGGCGCCGGCCATCTCGGCCGCGACGCTGAAGGCCGCGCCGCGCGGATCGTTGGCGGCGGTGACCGGGCGGCCAATGACGATGTGGCTGGCGCCGGCGGCCAGGGCCTCGGCCGGGGTCGCCGCGCGAGCCTGATCGTCGGCCCTGGCCCAGCTTGGCCGAACGCCCGGCGTCACCACGATGAAGTTCGGGCCGCCGATGCGCCGCGCGATCGCGGCTTCCCGGGGGCTGGTGACGATGCCGTCGATGCCGGAATCGATCGCCTGGCGCACGCGCAGTTCAACCAGGGCTTCGACGGTCTGGGCATAGCCGATCTCTTCCACATCGGCCTGGCTGAGGCTGGTCAGCACAGTGACGCCGATGATCTTGGCGCCCACCTGGCCGGCCCGCCCGCGCACGGCGGCGGTCATCACCTGCGGTTCGGCATGAACGGTCAGCAGATCGCAGGCGCCGCTCGCGACAATGGCCGCCGTAGCCTTTTCCACGGTCGCGCCGATGTCATGCAGCTTCCAGTCCAGGAAGACCTTGCGGCCACGCCGCTTCAGGTCCTTGGCCATCTCCATGCCGCCGCCGGCCAGCAGCTGCAGGCCGATCTTGTAGAACAGCACCGCATCGCCCAGCCGCTCGACCATGGATTCCGCATCGGCCCGCGCCGGCACGTCCAGGGCCAGGATCATGCGCGGGTCGGCCTTCTGGTCGAGGTCCTGGGCAAGCTCGGCGGCGGGCATGGCGGCTCCTTGAATGGCGCGCAGGACTTCGCCAGCGGCGCAAAAGATGTGGATTTGGGCTAAGGCCAAAGGATGAGCCTCGCCGACCTCAGCGTCAACTTCTTCGTCGCCCTCTTTGCCCTGATCGATCCGATCGGCAATGTGCCGGTGTTCGCGGCGGCGACGGTCGGCGCGACCCCGGCCGGACGGCGCAGGCTCGCCCTCTATATCGCGCTGTTCTGCCTGGTCTTCCTGGCCTTGATCTATGTCTCGGGCCTCAGCCTGTTGCGCTTTTTCGGCATCTCGCTTTCGGCCTTCCGCATCGCCGGCGGCATCCTGCTCTTCCTGCTCGGCCTCGACATGGCGCGCAACGACTTCACCGGCCGCTTCACCGACGCGGCGGCGAGCGCGGGCGCCGCGCCGCTCTCGACCGGCGCCTATGCCAAGGAGCGGTTCGAGCGGCTGGTGGTGCCGTTCGCCATGCCGCTGCTGATCGGGCCGGGCGCCATTTCGACGGTGGTGATCTATGCCGGCGAGGCCAAGCCCTACGGCGTGGCGGGCTTCGGCGCCGGCCTGGGCGTGATCGCAATCGTCTCGGCGCTGATCGTGCCGTTTTTCTGGACCACCAGCCTGATCTCGCGCCTGCTCGGCCGCATCGGCATGACCATCGTCGTGCGGGTGCTGGGCCTGATCCTCTGCGCCATGGCGGTGCAGTTCATCATCGCCGGCGTCGGCGGCTCGACCCACGGTGTCGTCCGCGCCGACGCCGTCTCGCCCTATCAGCAGAACTGAGGCGGCGACCTGGCCGTTAGACTCCCATGCCCGAAGTCGATTCGACCGCTCTGAAAGCCATCGACTACCGGCCGGTGCAGCATCAACTCGTGCTGCGCTTCGTCAGCGGCGAGACCTACGCCTACGACCAAGCGTCGGAAGACCTCTACAGGCGCTTCCTCGCCGCGGAGTCAAAGGGTCGGTTCTTTCAGGCCGAAGTGCGCGGCAAGCTGCCCTTCCGCCGGCTTTAGCTGGATGTCTTGCGGCCCCGACGCGCGCCGACCCGCAGGCGCAGCGCGTTCAGCTTGATGAAGCCTGACGCGTCGTTGTGGTCGTAGGCCACGCTGCCCTCTTCGAAGGTCACCAGGTCCTGGTCGTAGAGCGAGTGCGGGCTGGTGCGGCCGATGATGGTGACATTGCCCTTGTAGAGCTTGATCCGCACCTGGCCGGTGACCGGCCCCTGGCTCTCGTCGATCAGCGCCTGCAGCATCTCCCGCTCGGGCGAGAACCACAGGCCATTGTAGATCAGCTCGGCATAGCGCGGCATGAGCTCGTCCTTCAGGTGCGCCGCGCCGCGATCGAGCGTGATGGACTCGATACCGCGGTGCGCCGCCAGAAGGATGGTCCCGCCGGGGGTCTCGTAGACGCCGCGCGACTTCATGCCGATGAAGCGGTTTTCGACCAGGTCCAGCCGGCCGACCCCGTTGTCGTGACCAAGTTCGTTCAGCCGGGTGAGCAGGCTTGCCGGCGACAGCCGCTCGCCGTCGATGGCCACCGGATCGCCGGCCTCGAAATCCATCGTGAAGATGTGCGGCCGGTCCGGCGCGTCTTCCGGGGCGATGGTGCGCTGATAGACGAATTCCGGCGCCTCGACCGCCGGATCCTCCAGCACCTTGCCCTCCGACGAGGAGTGCAGAAGGTTGGCGTCGATGCTGAACGGCGCCTCGCCGCGCTTGTCCTTGGCGATCGGGATCTGGTGCTGTTCGGCGAAGGCGATCAGGGCCTCGCGGCTGGCGAAGTCCCATTCCCGCCACGGCGCGATCACCCGGATGTCGGGCTCCAAGGCATAGTAGGACAGTTCATAGCGGATCTGGTCGTTGCCCTTGCCGGTCGAGCCATGAGAGACCGCGTCGGCCCCGACCTTGCGGGCGATGTCGATCTGGGTCTTGGCGATCAGCGGCCGGGCGATCGAGGTGCCGAGCAGGTACTGGCCCTCATAGACCGTGTTGGCGCGGAACATCGGGAAGACGTAGTCGCGCACGAATTCCTCGCGCAGGTCCACGATGAAGATGTTCTCGGGCTTGATGCCGAGCAGCAGCGCTTTGTCGCGCGCCGGCCCCAGCTCTTCGCCTTGTCCTAAGTCTGCGGTGAAGGTCACCACCTCGCAGCCGTACTCGGTCTGCAACCATTTCAGGATGATCGAGGTGTCGAGCCCGCCAGAGTAGGCGAGCACCACTTTTTTCACGGGCGTGTTCATGGGCGACCCCATACGGGCGCGCCTTTGCCGGTTCAAGTCTAGTGATGGGGGAAGACCGAATAGTTTGCCGGCGAGAAAAAATCGCCGGCCCTAACCCCGATGCCCGGCTGGCTGCGTAGCCCCTGATGAGGAAGTCATCAGGAGGCTCACATGACGGCGATGGGTGCGGGTTCAGGTCTTCGGCGCAGGACGGTCCTGGCGATGGCGCTCGGGGCGCTCTGCCTCTCCTGCGCGGCGCCGGCCCTCGCCGATCCGGTGGATTTGACGGTGATCGACCGCGACACCGGCCAGCCGCTGCGGGCCTGGCGTCACGACGGGCGGCTGTTCGTCGCCGGCAGGCCCGGTGCGCGCTATGGCCTGAAGGTCGTCAACAACACCGACGGCCGCGTCCTGGTGGTCATGTCGGTCGATGGCGTCAATATCCTGACCGGCGATACCGCCAACTACGACCAGCGCGGCTACATCTTCGACGCGCACGAGTCCTATGCCGTGCTCGGCTGGCGCAAGTCCGACACCGAGGTCGCCGACTTCACCTTCGCGTCCCTCCCGCAATCCTATGCCGCCCGCACGGGCCGGCCCGCCGATGTCGGCGTCATCGGCTTGGCGGTCTTTAATGAGCGGATTCCGCCTCCGGAACCGGTCTACGAGGCCCCGCCGCCGGTTAGGTCCGAGACGCCCCCCGACTCAAGTCGAAGCCGTTCGGACCACAAAGTCCCGGTCGCGGTGTCGGTCTTTAGCGGCCCATCGCGGGACGCGCCCATGCCCGCGCCGCCGCCTCCGTCCATGTTGGCCCCGCGCCCGCGGCTGGCGACGAGGCGCTGGCCGCCCCCGACGTCGTCACCGCGGAGCGGCGCGAGGACAAACTAGGCACGGCGCACGGCGCCCGCGAGTGGTCGGTGACCACCACGTTGCCGTTCGAGCGGGCGACAGACTACCCGCAATTCGTCAGCCAGATCGAGTATGACAGCTACGACAACCTGGTCGCCAGCGGCGTGATCACCCGCGACTGGGGCGTCGAACACCGCCCGCGGCCCTTTCCCACGCACCCCGACGGGGAGGGCTACGTGCCCGACCCGCCGGGCGGCGGCTGAGGGCTTTGCTCGTGCGGCCATGCGGGGGCTAGACTTGGCGTTGATGGAGCCGGAACCAGCGGACGACGCGGATCTGCTGCGCGCCCACGGCGCCGGCGATCCGCACGCCTTCACCCGGCTGTATGACCGCTATGACCGTTCGTCCTTTCAGTTCATCCGCAGGCTCCTCGGCGGCGCGCATGCCGATGCGGCCGAGGACCTGCACCAGGAAACCTGGGTGGCGATCTCGAAGAGCGCCGGCGCCTTCGATCCGGCGCAGGGGAGCTTTCGCGCCTGGCTGTTCACCATCGCCCGCCGCAAGGTCTTCGACCATTTCCGCCGGCAGAAGCTGGCCGTTCTGGCGTCTGGCCGGGAGGACGCCGCGATGACCATCCCCGATCCGGGTCCGACGCCCCTCGACGCCGTGCAGTCGCGCGAGGCGGCGCAGCGGCTCGTCGCCGCCGTCGAGACTCTGCCGCTCGAGCAGCGCGGCGCCTTCATCATGTTCGCCGACGGCGGCCTTTCGCTCGGTGAAATCGCCCAGGCGACCGGCGTCGCCGTCGAGACCGCCAAGAGCCGGCTGCGCTATGCCCGCGCCCGTTTGCGCCAGGCGCTGGCCGGAGAAAGGCAGGGCTATGTCTGATCACGACGCCGCGCCCGATCCGATCGACAAGACCTACGTCCAGGCGGAGGCGATGCTGAGCGACGACGAAGCCCGCGCGGCCCGTCGCGCGCGAGTGCTCGCAGCCGTTGCGCACGAGGCGGAAGCGGCTCCACCCGCTCGCCTACCCGTCACGCGGCGCGTTGCCTGGCGGCGGGGCCGCTGGCTGGCCGCGGCCGGCGTCGCCGGGCTGGGCCTGATCCTCGCCGCCCAGCTTTATCCGCCGGCCTGGCGCCAGCCGCAGACCATGACGACGAGCGCAATACCCAAGGCCTCCGCGCCTGCTCCCGAGGAAATCGCGACCTCGGTGTCGCCGGCCGCCGTCGCTCCATCGCAAGCGCCGCCTCCCGCCCCTGTCGCCGGGGTTCCGCGGCTGGTTCTGCCGCCGCTGATCCTACCCCCGGTCGCCGATCCGCCGCCCCCACCTCCACCACCTGCGCCGGAGGCCGCCGCGCCCCAGGCCCTTCCCGATGCCGCGCCGCCTCCGCCGCCAGCTGCCGTCGCCTCCGAGCGGCGCGAAAACGACCAGGTTGCGGCCGCTCAAGGCCCGGCGCCGCGGGCCAAGGTCCCGGTTGCGGTATCCGTCTATACTGGGCCGTCCCGCGACATCCAGCCGATCCAGCCGGCGGCATCGGCGGCCGGCCCGCTCGACCCGCCCGAGAGGCTTCGCGCCGCCGCCGCGGCGGGCCGAACTGGCGAAGTGAAGGTGTTGCTGGTCCAGGGCGTTCCGGTCGACGCCGCCGACGCCGCCGGCAAGACGGCTCTGATGCAGAGCATCCAGGCCGACCGCCCCGCCGTCGCCGCGCTGCTGCGCCGCCATGGCGCCAGCCTGGACGCTGTGGACCAGGCCGGTGAGTCGGCGCGAAACATGGCGACGGCGAAGGGCGATCCGGCGCTCAACAAGGCCCTCGGCCTGGCGCCCTAGCTAGACGGTGACCTGGGCGCCCAGCTCGACCACCCGGCCGGGTGGGATCTTGAAGAAGTCGGTCGGGTTGGCGGCGTTCTTCATCAGGAAGATGAACAGCTTGTCTTGCCACAGCGGCATGCTGGGCTGCGCCGCCGGCACCAGCGAGCGGCGGCCCAGGAAGAAGCTGGTGGCCATGATGTCGAACTTCAGCCCCTGTTTGCGGCAGAGCTGCAGCGCCTTGGGCAGGTTTGGCGTTTCCATGAAGCCGTAGCGGATAATCACCTTCTTGAAGTCGTCATTGACGGGCTCGATGGCGATGCGGTCGGCCTCGGAGACGCGCGGCGTCTCGGTGGTGCGCACCGTCAGGATAACGTTGTGGGCGTGCAGCACCTTGTTGTGCTTGAGGTTATGCATCAGCGCCACCGGCGCCATATCGGCGTCGCCGGTCAGGTAGATGGCGGTGCCCGGGGCGCGATAGGGCGGCCGGGCGCGCAGCATGTCGACCAGCTCGACCAGGGGCAGGCTGTCGCGGCGGGTCTTCTCGTTCAGTACGTGGGCGCCGCGGGTCCAGGTCCACATGATGACCACCAGGGCCGCGCCCATGACCAGCGGCAGCCAGGCGCCGTCGCGGATCTTGAGGAGGTTGGAGGAGGTGAAGATCAGGTCGACCACACCGATCGGTCCGAGCAGCAGAAGCGCCTGCCAGCGCCGCCACTTCCACATCCGCCGCACGATCACATAGGCCAGGAAGGTGTCGATCAGCATGGCGCCCGTCACCGCCAGCCCATAGGCCGAGGCCAGGTGGCTGGAGGTCTGGAAGATCATCAGCAACAGCATGACGCCGATCATCAGGAAGAGATTGACCGAGGGGGCGAAGATCTGGCCGGCCTGTGTCTCGGAGGTGCGGCGGATGTCCATGCGCGGAAAGAGGCCGAGCTGCACAGCCTGGCCGGTCATGGAGAAGGCGCCCGAGATCAGCGCCTGGCTGGCGATGACGGTGGCGGCGGTGGCCAGCACCAGGATCGGCCAGTAGGCGATGTCCGGCGCCATGGCCCAGAACGGATTGTGCCGCGCCCAGGGGTGGTTTAGCACCAGCGCACCCTGGCCGAGATAGGTCAGGATCAGGCAGGGGAAGACCAAGCCCAGCCAGGCCCGGCGGATGGCGGTTTTTCCGAAGTGACCCATGTCGGTATAGAGCGCCTGGGCGCCGGTGGCGGCCAGGAAGACGCTGCCTAGGATGACGAAGCCCAGAAAACCGTTATCGATCAGAAACTTGATCCCGTAGTAGGGCGACAGCGCCCACAGAATGCTGAGGTTGGACGACAGCCGCCAGATGCCCAGTCCGGCAAGCGTCAGGAACCAGACCGCGATGATCGGGCCGAAAAAGGCCGCGACGCGGGTGGTGCCCCTGGCCTGTACCATGAAGAGGGCCACCAGAATGCCGGCGGCCATGGGCAGGGCGTAGGGCGCCAGGTGGCGGCCGATCTCCGGCGCGGCGCGGACGCCCTCGACGGCCGAAAGCACCGAGATGGCCGGGGTGATCAGCCCGTCGCCGAAAAAAAGCGCCGCGCCGATCATCCCGAGCACGAAGATGGTCCCGGTGCGCCGGCCGACCGCGCGCTGGGCCAGCGCCATCAGGGCCAGCGTGCCGCCCTCGCCCTTGTTGTCGGCGCGCATCAGCACCACGACGTATTTGACCGTGACGATCAGGACGAGGGTCCAGATGATCAGCGAGACGACGCCCAGCACCGATTCCGGGCCGTCCGCGCCGCGGCGGGCATGGGCCAGGGCCTCGCGCATGGCGTAGAGCGGGCTGGTGCCTATATCGCCGAACACCACGCCGACCGAGCCGACCGCCAGGGCGACGCCGCGCTGGCCCCAGGGCGTACGCGCGGGCGCTTCCGGGGCGCGTTCGACGGCGCTCGGGAAGGGCGGGGCTTCAGGGGTGGAAGACGAGGCCGGTAGCGGCGCTTCGCCCGTCATGCATGACCTCCGGGGTCGGCCGGGCCATATTCGGCGACCGGCCCCATCTTTTCAGAGCCGGCGCGATACTCCCTTTCGCGATGATCTTCAATCACGCTCGCGCCTTGGTCGCACCCCTTGGGCCGGATCGCCCGGAGAATCATCGGCGGCCCAGTTTTCGACCAAGGCGGGGTCGTGTCAAAGCGCCTGTCAGGTCGCCGCCGGGCAGCGCGACGGCGCCAGCCAGAAGCGGCGGGCCGAATAGTCGAGGGTCAGGCGCGCCCCGGCCAGGAGGTCCAGGCCCATATTCATGGCCGGAACGTCGGCCAGGCCGGCGCTCTGCAGGTAAGGCAGGTCCAGCACCCTGGCGGTCACGTTTGTTCGGCTGAGGCCGGCGAAGCGCACCGTGCCGATCGGGCCGACCCGTGAGGCCACGGAAACCATGGTCGCCCCCCGGGTCGGCTCGGCGTCGCGGAAGGCGCGCGACAGCGGATCGACGCCCGCGGCCAAGGCGAATTTCAAATTGATAGCGGTGGCCTTGGCCCCTGAATCCAGCACCGCGACGCCCGGCGCGCCGTTCACCGTCACTGGCAGGGTGAGCTGTTTGCCGTCGCGGATCGAGCCGGCCTTGACGGCGACCGCGTCTGGCCCGGCGATGTCGGTCGGCGCGCCCTTCAGCGGCAAAAGCGCCACCGTCTTGCAGCCGAAGTCGATCACGGTCAGGCGTCCGGCCATCAGGTCGACTCCGGCGACACCGGCGATCTTCGCCCCATCCGCCCGGTCGGGGACCGTGTCGGCCTCGATGTCGCGCAGGGTGCGGCCATCGACGGTCAGCGAGTCGACCTTCGAGGCGATCATCGGCGCCGAGCCGGTCGCGCCGCTCAATTGGCCGGCCTTGCCTTTCGGGAGGTCCAGCGCCTTGGCGAACCAGGCATAGACCGCGCTCTCGTCGGCGCCGGTGTCCAGGATGAAGTCGAACGGCCCCTTGCCGTCGACGATGGCCGCCACGACCACATGCCCGGTCGCGTCCCAGCGCAGCGGCGTCTCGGCGCGGGCGTGACCGGCGATGAGGGCGAGGCTGAACAGGACGGCGAGAGCGCGCCGAGGCATGGGTGAACTCCGGAGTTGATCGCGAAGGTTACGGGATAACACCTGTTCGCGACAATCGGCCAGCGGCGAGATTTGGAGGCGGCTTGAATGTCGGCGCCGGCCGCGCCACTGTCCGCGCCTTGACCGTAACGGGGCTCGAAGCGCGCGCATGACCCGCCGACTCTGCCTGGTGACCGGGGCCTCGGCGGGGATCGGCCAGGCCTTCGCCCGTATCTTCGCCAGCCACGGCTACGACATCGCCTTGACCGCTCGCCGCGGTGAGCGCCTGGAGCAGCTCGCCGAGGAGATCCGCCTGCGCTATGGCGTCGAGACCCTGACCATCCCCGCCGACCTGGCCGATCCGGCCGCCGCCGGCCACCTGACCCAGACCCTGGCCGCCAACGGCCGGGTGGTCGACGCCCTCGTCAACAATGCCGGCTACGGTTTGCGCGGCCCCTATGCCGCGACGCCCTGGGAAGAAGAGCGCGCCTTTCTGCAGGTGCTGCTGATCGCGGTTTGCGAACTGACTCACCAGCTTCTGCCCGGCATGGTCGAGCGGCGGTTCGGCCGCATCGTCAATGTCGCCTCGCTCGCCGGGCTGACGCCCGGCGCGCCCGGCCGCACGCTTTACAGCGCGACCAAGTCCTTCCTGGTCAAGTTCTCCGAGAGCCTGCATCTGGAGACCCGCGACCAGGGGGTGCATGTCAGCGCGCTCTGCCCCGGCCTGACCTATTCGGAATTCCATGACGCCAACCAGACGCGCGAGAGCCTGGAGCGTCTGACGCCGGACTGGTTGTGGATGGGCGCGGACGAGGTGGCGGCGGCCGGCTATGAGGCGGTGGAGGCCAATCGCATCATCTGCGTGCCCGGCGCCCCGAACCAGGCGATCGCGGTCTTGGCCAAGCTGGCGCCGGAAGACTGGGCCCTGGCCCTGATGGGCCGCGAGCAGCGGCGCATCGGCCGGCTCTGAAACTCAAGACCTATCCCGCTCCCTCGCCTCGCGAGGGAGCGGGCGGCAAGTCCTACTTATGGTCCATCTTGTGGTCGTCCGCCTTCATATGATGGTGGTGCAGCGGCGTGTGCTGGGTGTGGTGATGCACGATCACCGTGTGGCTCTTATGGTGCATCATCATGTGGTGGTTTTCCGGCGGATTGGGGATCGGATCCATCTGCGCCGCGGCGACGCCGGCCGAAAAGGTGAGCACGGCGAGAGCCGAAATCGCCAGGGTGACTTTTTTCATAGGGTTCCTCCAGGGCGCGGGTGTCCGATGCGGCCCCGCTGAACAGCTGCAAACTAGGCTGCGGAGCCTTGCGGGGGAACTGGGTTATTTTAGTGGCGGAAGACGCGAATGCCGGTGAAGGCCATGGCGATCCCGGCCTGGTCCGCCGCCTCGATCACCTCGGCGTCGCGGATCGAGCCGCCCGGCTGGATGACGCTGGTCGCCCCCGCCTCGACCGCCTGCAAAAGGCCGTCGGCGAAGGGGAAGAAGGCGTCGGAAGCGCAGGCCGAACCCACAGCCAGGGATTGCGCCAGGCCCGCCGCCTCGGCCGCCTCCGCCGCGCGGATGGCGGCGATGCGGGCGGAATCGCGACGGTTCATCTGGCCGGCGCCGATCCCCGCCGTCTGGCCGTCCTTGGCGTAGATCACCGCATTGGACTTGACGTGCTTGGCGACCGTGAAGGCAAACAGCATGTCCTCGACCTGTTGCGGCGTCGGCTTGATCTTGGTCACCACGTTCAGATCGGCGGCGGTGATCCTGGCGGTGTCGCGCGACTGCACCAGAAAGCCTCCGGCCACTGAGCGGAAGGCCTCGCCGCTCGCCAGCGGGTCCGGCAGGGCGCCGGTGAGCAGCAGCCGCAGGTCCTTGCGCCGCGCGAAGACGGCGATGGCGTCCTCGTCGGCCTCGGGCGCCACCACCACCTCGGTGAAGATCTTGACGATCTCGCGCGCCGCCGCGCGGTCCAGCCGACGGTTGACCGCGACGATGCCGCCGAAGGCCGAGACCGGGTCGCACTGCAGGGCGCGCTCGTAGGCCGCCTTCAGGTCGCTTCCCAGGGCGACGCCGCACGGATTGGCGTGCTTGATGATGGCGACGGCGGCCTTGTCGCCCTTGCCGAACTCGGCGATCAGCTCGATCGCCGCGTCGGTGTCGCCGATATTGTTGTAGCTGAGTTCCTTGCCCTGGAGCTGCTTGGCCGTCGCCACGCCGGCGCGCGGATGCGGGAAGGCGTAAAAGGCCGCCGCCTGGTGCGGGTTTTCTCCATAACGCATGGTCTGGACCAGCTTGCCGGCGATCGACTTGCGCTGTGGCCAACCCTCCCCGACCTGGGCCGCGAACCAAGTGGAGATGGCGGTGTCATAGGCCGCCGTCCGCGCGTAGGCGCGCGCGGCGAGGCTCTTGCGCAGCTCAAGGCTCGTTGCGCCGTCGGCCTTCAGCGCGGCCTGCACCTCGGCCACGTCTTCTGGGCTGGTGCAGACGGCGACATAGGCGTGGTTCTTGGCCGCCGAGCGGATCATGGCCGGGCCGCCGATGTCGATATTCTCGACGCAAGTTGCGAAATCGCCGCCGCCGGCCACCGCATCCTCGAACGGATAGAGGCTGACATAGACCAGGTCGATGCCGCCGATGCCGTGCTCGCTCATGGCCTTGGCATGGTCGGGCGCGTCGCGCACGCCAAGCAGGCCGCCGTGGACGATCGGGTGCAGGGTCTTGACCCGCCCGTCCATCATCTCCGGATAGCCGGTCAGCTCGGCGATGTCCTTCACGCCAAAGCCCGCGGCGGCGATGGCCGCGCGCGTGCCGCCGGTGGAGACCAACTCGACACCGAGGCCGGCCAGGTCGCGGGCGATGTCGACAAGGCCGGTCTTGTCGAAAACCGAGATCAGCGCGCGTTTGACGGGCGCTAAGTCGGCGGCGGCGGGAAACGGGGGGGCGACGTTAGCCATGCGGCGATCTCCTCAAAAGTCAGGGAAAAAGCCCAGGCGAGCGGCGGGGTCGAAAACCTTTTCGCTTCCCGGTGGTCGCCCACCTTGATTTTCGCCAGTCACGAAAGGTCAGGCCGGCGATTATGCCCCTGCGCGGCGCCTGTCAATCGCGCGCGGTGCGCCGCCCATGCGTCACACGCGCATCGAGCCCAGCACGTACTGGACGCTCGCGTCGGCGGGGTCGAGCAACAGGGCCGGATCGCGCGGCCCGGCGAAGCGGAACTGGGCGCCCTCGCCGTCGATCTGGGCCGTGGCGTCGAGCAGATAGCGGGCGTTGAAGCCGATCTCGAACGGCTCGCCGCCATAGTCGACCTCCAGCTCCTCCACCGCGTGGCCGGCGTCCATGTTGCGCACGGTGAGCGTCATGTGGTTGGCGTCGATCGACAACTGCACTGCCCGCACCTGTTCGGTGGAGATGGTGGCGACCCTGCGAACTGCGGCGGCGAAAAGCGCGTTGTCCAGCGTCATCACCCGCGTGTTGTTGCGGGGGATCACGCCGGCATAGGCCGGAAAGGCGCCGTCGATCACCTTTGAGGTCATGGCGCCACGATCGAAGTCGAACCGGATCTTCTGGGCCGAGAGGCTTAACGCGACGCTGGCGCCGGCATCGTCCAACAGCCGGCGCGCCTCATTGATCGTCTTGCGCGGGACGATGACCCCTCGGGACTCGGGAAAGCCCTCCGGCGAGAGCGTCTCCGCCAGGGCCAGACGCAGCCCGTCGGTCCCCACGGCCCGCAGCTTGCGGATTCCGCCCTCCACGACCTCATGCAAATAAAGCCCATTGAGGAAATACCGGGTTTCCTCGGTGGACATGGCGAACCGGGTCTTGTCGATCAGCCGGATCAGGTCGGTGGTGGCGACCTGGACAGGATCGGAGAGCCCGTCCGAGGACATCACCGGAAAGTCGCCGGCCGGCAGCACCCGCAGCTGGAAGCGTGAGCGTCCGGCCCGAACCTCCAGGCGCGGATCGGGACCGGAGTCGTCCAGCGAGACATCGGCGCCGTCCGGCAGTTCGCGGACGATCTCATACAAGGTCAGAGCGTGGGCGGTAATCTGGCCGGGCGCCTCGACCTTCGCCGGCCTTGAATCGGTGATCTCCATGTCGAGATCGGTGGCCGAGAACGAGACCTGACCTTCGGCGGCCGAGATCAGGACGTTGGCGAGGATCGGGATGGTGTTGCGTCGCTCCACGACGCTCTGCACCCGCCCCAGGGCCTTCAGCAGCGCCGCGCGCTCTATCGTCAGCTTCATCGATCGTCCGATCAATGCGGCCGGAGCGGCTAACCCCGCCGCGCGGCCTTTTGTTGATGGGACGGACCAACCTAAACCAAATCAGCCGTTGGGGAAGCTTCACAATTCACCGATCACCCGCCTTTGCGCGGCCTCCAGGCTTTGCCATAGTCCGCGCCAATCGCCTCCATTCACCAGAAAGAGCGCCCAGGAATGAAAACCCGCATCACCGAAATGCTCGGTATCCAGCACCCCATCGTCCAGGGCGGCATGCACTTTGTCGGCTTTGCGGAGATGGCCTCTGCGGTCTCCAACGCCGGCGGCCTCGGCATCATCACCGGCCTCACCCAGGGTACGCCGGAAAAACTCACCGCCGAGATCGCCCGCTGTCGGACCATGACCGACAAGCCGTTCGGGGTGAACCTGACCTTCCTGCCGTCGGTCACGCCACCCGACTATCCCGCCTTCATCCAGGCGATCGTCGACAGCGGCGTCAAGGTCGTCGAGACCGCCGGCAACAACCCGCAGCGCTATCTGCCGGCGCTGAAGGAGGCGGGGATCAAGGTGATCCACAAGTGCACCGCGGTGCGCCACGCCCTGAAGGCCGAGTCCATCGGCTGCGACGCGGTCAGTGTCGACGGCTTCGAATGCGGCGGCCATCCGGGCGAGGACGACGTGCCGAATTTCATCCTTTTGCCCCGCGCGGCCGAGGCGCTGACGGTACCCTTCCTGGCTTCCGGCGGCATGGCCAACGGCCGCTCGCTGGTCGCGGCCCTGGCCATGGGCGCCGACGGCATGAACATGGGCACCCGCTTCATGGCCACCAAGGAGGCCCCGCTGCACCAGAACGTCAAACAGGCCCTGGTCGACGCCTCCGAGCTCGACACCCGACTGATCATGCGGCCCTTGCGCAACACCGAGCGGGTGCTGACCAACGCCGGGGTCGAGCGGCTGCTGGCCAAAGAACGCGAGCTCGGCTCGAAGATCACTTTCGCGGACATCGCGCCGGAAGTGGCGGGCGTCTATCCAAGCGTCATGATCAAGGGCGAGATGGACGCTGGCGGCTGGTCCTGCGGCATGGTCGCCGGGCTGATCCACGACATTCCGACCGTCCAGGAGCTGATCGACCGCACCATGGCCGAGGCGACCCAGCTCATCCGCGAACGCCTGGAAGGCATGCTCGCCGCCTAGACGCCGGTTCATACGACCGAAGGCGCCGGTGCGTGCGCGGGAGATATGTGATGCAGGCAAACCCGCTCCGCCGCCTCGGCAAGACCGGCGTCGAGGTTCCCGCCATCGGGGTCGGCACGAACCGCTGGAGCTACGGCGCCAACGATGCGCCGGTGTTCGAAACCTATCAGGCGCTCATCGACGGGGGCGGCGCTTTCATCGACACCGCCGAGGTCTACGGGTTCGGCAAGTCCGAGCGACTGATCGGCGACTGCATCGCCAAGGACGGACGGCCGGTCTTCGTGGCCAGCAAGTTCGCCCCCTTCGTCGCGCGCACCTCGCCCCGCCATCTGGGGGCAGCGCTCGACGCCTCGCTGGCCCGCCTGGGACGTGAATCGATCGACCTCTACTACGTCCACTTCCCCTTCCCGTTCGCCGACCTGAACGGTTTCGCCGACGGCCTTGCCGAGGCGGTGAAATCAGGTAAGGCCAAGTCCGTCGGCGTCAGCAACTTCAATGCCGACCAGATGCGGCGGGTCGCCGACCGGCTGGCGCGGTCCAACATCCCGCTGGCCGCCAACGAGGTCCATTACAGCCTCGCCCACCGCGACCCCGAGACCAACGGCGTGCTCGACGCCTGTCGCGAGCTGGACGTCGCCCTGGTGGCCTATTTCCCGCTGGCTTCCGGCCGGCTGGCCGGGCCGCCCGCGGAGGCGAAGGCGGACAAGCTAGACGCCGTCCGCCGCGCGCTCGCCGAGATCGCCCAGGCGCACCAGGCAAGCCAGAGCCAGGTCGCGCTGAACTGGCTGCTGGCGCGCGATCCGCACGTGATCCTTATCCCCGGCGCGACCAAGGCCCATCACGCCAAGGCCAATCTCGCCGCGCTCGACTGGAGCCTGACCGACGAGGAGTTCGTGCGCCTCGACGCGGCTTCGGCGCCGGCCAGGTGAGGAATTAGACGCGCTCGGCCGCAAGATCGCGGCCGTCCTGGCTGAACACCAAGCCCGCGGCGCGGCCGTCCGGGCCGATCTCGAAACGCATGCGCGCCGGGGCGACCAGCCAGAAGACCTCGGTCGGGCTTTCCGGGAAGACCTCGAAACGCCATTGGCCAGTGAGCTGGGCGAATAGCCGATCGGCCTCACGGGAGACGGTGATGAAGCGCGTGGATGAGAAGCCGTAGCGGCCGACCAGCGCCTCCAGCGCCTTGGCGTCCAGGGCGATGGCGACGCGCTTCGCCGGCGCGGGCTTGAGCGGCCGGCCGCTGAGCAGGTGGAAGGGGATGTCGTCGTTCCGCTCCGAGGCGGAGTTGGTCAACATGACCACGCCAGCGCGGCGCGCTGCGTCAAACAGCGCGAAGCAGCGAAAGCCGCCGGTCGCGCCGCCGTGCCAGACGATCTCGCCCGCCGGCTCGGGATCGATCCGCCAGCCCAGGGTCTGGATGTAGTCGCCGTCGCTCGGCCGGCGCGGCTCGAGCTGGGCCGCCATGGCGGATTTGAGCGGCGTCTCGATGAAGCCCAGCTCGGCGGCCAGGAGGGCCAGCAGGTCGTCGGCCGTCGAGTGCAGGGCGCCGGCGCCGGCGAAGGTCGGCATCTGCCAGGCCGTGACGGGGCGTCGCGCCTGGTCATGGCCGATGGCGAACCGCGCTTTCTGGTCCGGCGAGAGCGCAATGACGGTGTTGGCCATGCCCAGCGGCTCGGTGATCCGCTCACGCACCAGGGTCTCGAAATCCAGGCCGGCGCGATGGGTCAAGGCGCGGCCGAGCAGGCCCATGCCGAGGTTGGAATAGGCATGGGCCGTCCCGATGCCCCGCCGCAGTCGGTGGCCGGCCAGGAAGGCGTTTAGCTGTTCGACCGTGTAGTCGGCATAGGGGTTCGACCAGTCCTTCGGCGACAGCTCGGCCGGCGCGATGTCGTCCGGCCAGCGCGGCAGGCCCGATCTGTGGGTCGCCAGGTCGATCAGGGTGATCTGTTTGCCGCCGCGCTCGGGAACGCTGACGCCGGCCGGCAGGTGTTTCGCCACCGGGTCGTCCAGCGCCACCTCGCCGCGCTCGGCCATGTCGGCCAGCACCAGGCGGGTGAAGACCTTGGTGATCGAGCCGATCTCGAAGACGGTGTCGCCATCCAGCGGCCGCGGATCCCCCTCGGCCAGCGCCCCATGCGCGACGACGCGGCGGCCCTCGGCGTCGACTGCCCCAACGACAACGCCGATCCCGTTGCTCTCGGTGTCGATCCGCTCGACCAGCAGGTCCCGGATCGCCGCCTCGGACGGAATGCGCCACGTTTCGTTCGCCATCGACTTCGCCCCTTCGCCGCCGCCCCTCAAGGGACCGGCGGCGAAAATCGGCGTCGTTGAAGCCTTTGACAAAACACGTTATATTGGTTCGTAGGGGCCTCGCCGAGATGGCGCGGTCACCCCGGCCACCCTTTCGAAAATCAAGCCTCCTCCGTCGCCTTCATCCGGGCGATGCGTTCGTCGCGCAGCTGGGTGCGGCGCACCTTGCCGGCGTCGTCGCGGATGTTTTCGGTGACGAACTCGTAGGTGCGCGGCTGCTTGTAGGCGACCAGCAGGGCACGCAAATGCTCGCGCAGGGCCGCCTCGGTCAGGCCTTCGCGCGGCTGGACGATGGCGTGGATCAGGCTGCCCATCTCCTCGTCCGGTAGGCCGATCACCGCGCTGGATTGCACCAGCGGATGCTCGTCGAGCGCCGCCTCGATCTCGGCCGGATAGACGTTGGAGCCGCCGACCAGGATCATGTCGGTGCGCCGGTCGGCCAGGTAGAGATAGCCGTCCTCGTCGAACGAGCCGATGTCGCCGAGGCTCTCCCAGCCGCCCGGCAGGGTGCGCGCCTGGGCCCCGCGATAGTGGTAGGAGGCCTCGGCGCCTTCGGGCCGGCGCATATAGACCTCGCCGATCTCGCCGGGCGGCAACGGGTTTTCGTCCTTGTCGAAAGCTTTCATCTCGCCGAAAGCCACCTTGCCGACGCTGCCCCGGTGCGCCAGCCATTCGGTCCCGGTGATGATGGTCACCGCCTGCGCCTCGGTGCCGGCATAGAGCTCCATGATCACGTCAGGACCGAGCCAATGGATCCAGGCCTCCTTCAGCCAGGGAGGGCAGGGCGCGGCCAGGTGCCAGACGGTGCGCAGGGTAGAGACGTCGTACTTTCCCCGCACGTCGTCCGGCAGCCGCCAGATGCGGCTCATCATGGTCGGCACCAGGTACATCCAGCTGCCGCCGTGCTCATGGACGGCGGCCAGGGTCTTTTCCGCGTCGAAGCGCGGCAGCACCACCAGGTGCGCGCCCTTGTTCAGCCCGCCGAAGGCCGAGGTGAAGGGCCCGTTGTGATAGAGCGGCCCCGGCATGATCATCACATCGTCTTCCTGGGTGCGGTAGGCGCCCGGCGCATTGCGCAGGGTGACGCCCGGACCGCCGGACAGGATCAGTTTCGGCCGGCCGGTCGAGCCGCCGGAGGTGGGCGCCTTGTAGATCGGCGCGATGCGGTCCTCGACGGGGCTGTCGTCGTCGGAGAGCGCCAGCAGGGCGTCGATATCGTAGCGCGGCCGGCTGCTCTCGATGGTGTCCTTGGCCAGTAGGATTGGGGTTTCGGCCAATTCCATCACCGCCTCCGCCTCATGGGCTGGCAGGCGATAGGAGATGGGCTGCGGCGTCGCGCCGGCCTTCCACAGGCCATAGCAGGCCTCGACGAAATCGACGCTGTTGGGCAGGCCGATGGTGACCAGGTCGCCCTGTTTCACCCCGACCTTTTCAAGGGCGCGGGCGATGCGGTTGGTGCGGCGGTCCAGGTTCTTCCAGGTGACGGTGCGGGTCTCGTCGGTGACCGCCGGGCGGTCGGGGCGCTCGTGGGCCAGCTCGGTCAGGCGCGCGCCAAGGGAAATGCGGTCTTCCATCAATGCCTCCATCAAAGATCAAAATGAACATCGCCGCTTCAATCCGATGCGGCTTTTAGAGCTGCCACTTTATCGACGGGCAGACGGGCCTTTCGCAAGCGCCGCTTTGACGCCGCGTTCACTGGACGGCGCGGGAGGAGGCGGCGATAGGTGGAGCGGGAGGCGCCCATGACGCTTTTGATGCAGGGCTCAACGCGGACCTGGGTCCATCCGGAGACCGTCCAGCTCGGCCGGCTGCCGATGCGCGCCAACCTGACGCCCTATCCGGACGCCGAAAGCGCCCTGGCCCGCGGCGCTTCGCCGTTCGGCAAATCGCTGAACGGCGATTGGCGTTTCAGCCTCGCCCCGCGCCCCGAGGCTATCCCCGCCGATTTCGCCGAGCCGGGCTTCGACGACCAGGCCTGGGCCACGCTGCCGGTCCCGTCCAACTGGACCATGCACGGCTATGACCGGCCGCATTACACCAATGTTCAGATGCCGTTCGATTGTGCGCCGCCGAACGTACCGGACGACAATCCGACCGGTCTCTATCGCACGTCCTTCAGCCTGCCCGGCGACTGGGACGGCCGCCGCGTGGTGCTGCACATCGGCGCCGCGGAGAGCGTCCTCTATGTCTGGCTGAACGGGGCGCCCGTCGGCATGGGCAAGGATTCACGCCTGCCGCAGGAATTCGACCTGACGCCCCATCTCGTCGCTGGCGAGAACCTGCTGGCCTGCGCCGTGGTCAAATGGTCGGACGCCTCCTTCATCGAGGACCAGGACCAGTGGTGGATGGGCGGCATCTTCCGCGACGTCTTCCTCTACGCCACCGGTCAGACCTTCATCGCCGACGTCTTCGCGCAAGCCGCGCCCGATGCCGAGTTCTGCGACGGCCGGCTGACCGTCACCACTAAGCTTGGCTTCTCAGATCGCCCGGAAAACGGCTGGACGGTCTGGACCCAGCTCTACGACGCCGCCGGCGCGGCTGTCCTGCCGGAGCCTCTGGTCGATCCCGTGCGCGCCGACAACCGCACCCACAATCCCTATCGCGGCCCGCTCGGCCAGGTCACCCAGGTCGCGGAGGTGACCGCACCAAAGCTGTGGTCGAGCGAAGCGCCCAATCTCTACACCGTCGTCGTCAGCCTGATCTCACCGGACGGCCGCGAGGTCGAGGCGACCTCGACGCGCGTGGGCTTTCGCCGCGTGGAGGTCGGCGACCGGGAGCTGCTGATCAACGGCCGGCCGGTGATGATCGCCGGCATGAACCGCCATGAGCACGACCCGGTGCGCGGCAAGGCCATCACCCGCGAGTCCATGCTGGCCGACGTGCGGCTGATGAAGCAATTCAACGTCAACGCCGTGCGCGCCTCGCACTATCCGAACGCCGAGGCCTGGTACGAGCTCTGCGACGAATACGGCCTCTATGTGGTCGACGAGACCAATCTGGAGAGCCACGCCTTCCTGCACGATCTCTGCCGCGACCCGCGCTACGCCGCCCAGTTCGTCGAGCGGGGCTTGCGCATGGTCGAACGCGACAAGAATCACGCCTGCGTCATCGCCTGGTCGCTGGGCAATGAGAGCGGCTATGGGCCGAACCACGACGCCATGGCCGGCGCCATCCGCGGCCTCGATCCCTCCCGCCCGCTGCACTACGAGGGCGCGACCTGGGCCTGGGACGAGACCTATACGCCGATCCCGCGCGGCCTCCTGACCAACCCGGCCAGCCGCTCGGGCAAGCGGGCCTCGGACCTGATCTGCCCGATGTATCCGCCGATCGACGCGCTCGTCCGCTGGGCCGAAACGAACGATCCGGCCGACCGGCGGCCGATGATCCTCTGCGAATATTCCCACGCCATGGGCAATTCCAATGGCAGCCTTGGCGACTATTGGGACGCCTTCGAAGCCCATCATGGCCTGCAGGGCGGCTTCATCTGGGAATGGTGCGACCACGGCATCACCAAGCATACCGAGGACGGCCGGGCCTATTTCGCCTACGGCGGCGACTTCGGTGATGAGCCCAACGACCTGAACTTCTGCTGCGACGGCATTGTCGGCGCCGACCGGACGCCGCATCCGGGCCTCTACGAGTTCAAGACTCTCACCCAGCCGGTCGTCGCCCGCTGGCTGGACGCCGGGGCCGGCCGTCTCGAGATCCGCAACAAACGCGACTTCACCAGCCTGGCCGACCTGACCGGTCACTGGACCCTGGAGGTCGATGGCGAGGCCGTCGCCGAGGGCGTCCTGCCGCCGCTAACGACCGCGCCGGGCGAGACGGAGGCGGTGACGCTGGCCCTGCCGCGCCCGAGCCTCCGGGCCGGTCAGGAGTTTCATCTGACCCTCCGCTTCACCCTGGCCGAGGCCGCGCCCTATGCCGAGGCCGGCCATGAGGTCGCCTGGGTGCAACTGCCCGTGGCGTTCCCGATCGCCGCCGCCGCGCCGCCCGCGCCCAGCCAGGACGCGCCGCTGACGCTTACCAAGACCGGCGACCGGGTCACCGTTTCTGGCGACGGGTTCGAACTCGCGTTCTCGCGAGACGCTGGTCTGGAGACGCTGACCCGGAACGGCCGCACAGTCATCGTCGCCGGCCCGCGCCTGCAGATCTGGCGCGCCGCCACCGACAATGACGGCATCAAGGGCATGCCCAAGCGGCGCGGCAATACGCTGGGCGAATGGCTCGCCGCCGGCTTCGACCAGCTTTCCGTTGGTCCGGCGCGGATCGAAGCTTCGGAAACCAATGAGGGCGTCCTGGTGCGCCTCGACCAGGTCGCCTCCTGCGCCGCCTCAGCCACGGCCATCGCCTTCCGCCACACCTATCGCATCGCCCCGGATGGCCGCATCGCCGTCGACTGCGCCTTCAGCGTCGATCCGGCGCTGAACGACCTGCCGCGGCTGGGCGTCACCCTCACCCTGTCCGACGATTTCGAGGCGCTCGAATGGCTCGGGCGCGGGCCGCTGGAAACCTATGCCGACCGCAAGCGCGCCGGGCGCATCGGCCGGTTCGGCGGGATGGTCACGGATCAGTACGTCGCCTACGCCATGCCGCAGGAGCACGGCAACAAGACCGACCTGCGCTGGATCGAGCTCGCCTCGCTCGACACCGCCATCCGCTTCACGCCGTCCGCGCCATGCGAAGGCTCCGCCAGCCGCTTGGCGCCGGAGGACCTCTACGCCGCCACCCACACCACCGACCTGACCCCGCGCCAGGAAGTCCGGGTCAATCTCGACGTCGCCCAGCGCGGCCTGGGCACCGCCAGCTGCGGCCCCGCGACGCTCGAGCGCTACCGCATCGGCCCCGGCGACTACGCCCTGTCCTTCGAGATCGAGGTGCGTTGATGGACCTGGCCTTAAGCTCCGCCGATCTCGCCTTTCGCGACGAGGTGCGCGCCTTCCTCGGCGAGGCCCTGACGCCGGAGCTGCGCGCCGCCGGCCGCGCCCAGACCAGCGCCTTCATCGAGCCGCACCACAGCCTGCCCTGGCAGCGTATCCTGCACGCCAAGGGCTGGGTCGCGCCCAGCTGGCCGCGCGAATACGGCGGCGCCGGCTTTACCGAGATGCAGCGCTACATCTTCGCCTCCGAATGCGCCCGCGCCGGCGCGCCCGGCCTCGCCCCCATGGGCCTGCGCATGGTCGGCCCCTGCCTGATGCGCTACGGCACGCCCGAGCAGAAGGCGCACTACCTGCCGCGCATCCTCTCCGGCGAGGACTACTGGTGCCAGGGCTATTCCGAACCCGGCGCGGGCTCCGACCTCGCCTCGCTGCAGCTGCGCGCCGAGGCCGACGGCGATGTCTATGTGCTGAACGGCTCGAAGATCTGGACCACCCACGCCCATTTCGCCAACCTCATGTTCCTACTGGTGCGCACCAAGTTCGACGGCAAGCCGCAAGGCGGGATCACCTTCCTGCTGCTCGACATGACCACGCCCGGCCTGACCGTGAAGCCGATCATCACCCTGGCCGGAGAGCACGAGGTCAACCAGGTCTTCTTCGACAATGTCCGCGCGCCCATGTCCGGCCGGCTCGGCGAGGAAAACGCCGGCTGGACCGTCGCCAAGTACCTGCTGGAGGTCGAGCGCGGCGGCGGCTCGGCCGCCGGCCTGCAGGTCTCGCTGAAGCGTCTCCGCGCCATGGCGAGCGCCGAGCCCTCCGACGCTGGGACGCCGCTGCTCGATGACCCCGCCTTCCGCGGCAAACTGGCGGCGGAGGAAATCGCCGTCACCGCCATCGAGATGACCGAGCATCGGGTGATGAGCGCGCTGGCCGCCGGCAATAACCCCGGCCCGGCCTCGTCCATGCTGAAGACCCAAGGCACAGAGGCCATGCAGCGCATCGACGAGCTGGCCATCGAGGTCGCCGGCCGCTACGCCGCCGTGCACCAGCCCGAGGCCCGCGCCGCCGGCTCCAACACCCCGGCCATCGGGCCGGACCACAGCCTGATCGCCATGGCCCGCTACCTGAACAACCGCGCCGGCTCCATCTATGGCGGCTCTAACGAGATCCAGCGCGACATCATGGCCCGGCTGGTCCTGGGGCTTTAGCCACCGCTGGTTTCGCCGCGCGGACTTTTCCGCCATGGTCGCGCGCCTTTCACTGACCGGGAGCCTGAAGACCCCATGCCGACCCTGATCGACGGCCCGCGAATCGAACCCGCCTCCGGCGTCAAAGCCACCTCGCTCGTCGTCCTGCTGCACGGCTATGGCTCCAACGGCGAGGACCTGATCGGTCTCGCCCCGCACTGGCAGCCCTTGCTCTCGACAACCGCCTTCGTGTCGCCCAATGCGCCGCAGCCCTGTCCCGGCGCGCCAGGCGGCTATCAGTGGTGGGCGCTGCACGGCGGCGGCGACCGCGCGGCGGGCGCGGGCCAGGCCGCCCCGATCCTCAACGCCTTCATCGACGCCGAACTGGCCCGCTACGGCCTGACGGAAGCCCAGCTTGCCCTGGTCGGCTTCAGCCAGGGGACCATGATGGCGCTGCACGTCGGCCCGCGCCGGCCCCGCCAACTCGCCGGCATTGTCGGCTATTCCGGCATGCTGGCCGACGAAATCGGCCTTGCCGCCCCCGGCCTGACACATCCGCCCATCCTCTTGGTTCACGGCGACGCCGACCCGATGATCCCCGTCGCCGCCTTCCACCAGGCAAAGGCGGCTCTGGCCCGCAACGGCTTCGCGGTCGAGGATCACGTCTCCCCCGGTCTCGGCCACAGCATCGACATGGCCGGCCTTCAGCTCGGCGGCCAGTTCCTCAAACGCGTCCTCGGTTAGGCCGCTAGCCACTCGCCCAGCACGGCGAAGGTCATCAAGGCCGCGGCCTCGATGACCGGGTCGGCGTCCGGCGACGCCGCCGCCGCCAACGCCGCCTTGACGGCGCGCCACCGGGCGGCCGTGCGCGGGCCATAGGGGTTGAAATAACTCAGGCCGCCAGCCGGCAACCAAGGCGCATCGCGCAGCGCCTGGGCGATCATCCGCCCGCCGAGGGTCGATCCCTCCATGACATAGAGCAAACCCAGCGCGTCCGAGGTCGAGCGGGCAAGGCTGGCGGCGGCCTCGCACAGGGGAAGCGCCTCGATCTCATCGTCCGACATCCCCAGGGCCCGCAGGTCCGTCGCCAGGGCGCCCAGGCGGTATCGGCCAGTCATCAGATCGGTCAGTTCGTCCCGGCCGCGCATCACCGGCTCCCAGGCGGCGTGGAAGCCCCAGAAGCCCCTAAGCTGGGCGGTGAAGCGCGTCTGGCTCAACGGCGCGCGCAAAAGGTCGAGGTCGCGCTCCAGTTGGCGATGGGCGCCGGCGCTCGCCGCCTTCAGCCGCGCCGGCAGGTCCGCGGCGGGATCAGTCAATCGGCGCCGTCATGATGATGCGCAGGCCCGGATCGTTGCCGGTCTCCTCCAGCGTCCCCTCCAGCCCCTTGACCATGGCGTCGACCATCCGCGAGCCGAAGCCCTGTCGAGGACCCGTCTTACCAGCGCCATTATCGGCGACGATCAGGCGCAGGCGGTTGCGATGCTGCTCCAGGGTGATGGCGATCGGCCCCGGCGCGCCGCCATAGGCGTATTTGTTGGCGTTGATCACCAACTCGGTCAGGATCAGCCCCACCCGCACCGCCTTGTCGGCGGAGACGACGATGGGCGCCAGGCGCAGGCCGATCTGGCCCTTCCATCCCTCGTCCATGGTCGCGCCGATGTCGGTGCAGAGGTCCTCCAGATAGCGCGCCAGGTCCACCGTCTCGACCCGCGCGTCGTTGTAGAGGCGCTGGTGCACCAGGGCGACCGCCTGCAGCCGCCGCTGGGCCTCGCCCAGATGGCCGCTCAGCACCGGGTCGGCCACCTCGCGCGCCTGCAGCGACAGGAAGGACGAGACCAGTTGCAGGCTATTCTGCGTGCGGTGGCTGACCTCCTTGAGCAGGAAGTCCTTCTGCAGCAGCAGCCGCTCGTTGTCGGCGATGGTCGCGGTCAGGTCGCGGTTCAGGTCGCGCACCCGGCGGTTTTGCCTCGCCTCGAATATGGTCCGCATCAGCCGGCCGGCCGATTCGATCTCCAAAAGCGTCCAGGGGTGCGACTTGCCGCGTACGGCCTGGGCCCAAGCCTCGAACGAGGCCCGGGGCGCCAGGGCAAGGCCGGGCTCCGGCGCTTCCTTGTGCGGATTGCCCGCCCAGTTCACCACCTCGACCTGCTCGGCGCGAAACCACAACAGCACGGTCGGCTGTTCGGTCGACATGGTGGTGGCCAAGAGCCCGCTCGCCCGCTCCGGATAGGCCTGGGCGGCGGGAAAGTGCAGGCCCAGTTCCGGGGTGCTGAACGGCTGGGCCGTGGCGCGCTCTTCGACCCATTGCGCCAGGGGGCGGATATCGGCCGGATCGGGGCAGCGCCCGGCGGCATAGACCTCGTGGCCCTGCACCGCCGCGAAGCCGTCGGCGGCCAGGGTGGCGCAAAGCTCGTCCCCGGTGCTGGCGAAGAAGCTCTCGATCGAGGCTTCCGTCCCCAGCCGCGAGACCACCGCGTCCTCCAGCGCCCGCAGCCTGATCCGCTCGCCGTAATGCTCCAGCTCGTCCAGGGCGCGGATCTGCCGCGACAGGCCGGCCGCCAGGGCGTCGCAGGCCAGGCGCACGTCGAAGGTGAGGTAGCGCCGTGTCTCGCCATGGCAGGCGATCAGCCCCCATAAGACCCCGTCGCGGACGATGGAGACCGAGGCCGAGGCCGCCACGCCCATATTCTTCAGATACTGGATATGGATCGGCGAGACGCTGCGCAGCGCCACATCGCTCATGTCCAGATCGGACAAGTCGCTCGAGGCCGAGACCAGCGGCGCCGGCGTGTAGTCCACGTCCGGGATCACCCGTACGCGATTGCGCACATAGAGGGCGCGCGCCTGGCGCGGAATGTCCGAGGCGGGAAAATGGTGGTTCAGGAAGGAGCCCAGCGCCGGGTCGCGGTCCTCGGCCAGCACCACGCCGGCGTCGTCGTCGAGGAAGCGATAGACCATCACCCGATCGAAACCGGTCAGCTGACGAAAGGCCGCCGCCGCCCGTTCGCACAGGCCGCGCAGGCTGGTCGCCCGCTCGAAGCTGCGGTTGGCCGTCTCCAGTCCCGCCAGCACGGTGACCGCCGAGGCGGCCTGGGCGGCGGCCGGTTCCAGCTCGACGACGACCCACGCCTCGATCCGATGCGCCACCGCATCGAACCGCTCGGAAAGCCCGGCCACCGGCGCCAGCGCAACCGTGATCGCCTCGGGATGGGCCGCGAGCCTGGCCGCGATGTCCTGCCCCAAAAGCGCGTCGAGGCCGCGCCCTGTCCAGCCGGGTCCGAGCCGCCCGTCGATATCGCCGCCGCCGCCGATAACGGCCAGGCCCGAGGCCTGGGCGACCAGCAGAAGGCCGTGCGGCTGGATCGAGCCGGGAATATGGATCGGCTCCTGGTCGCAGGCGTCCAGGCTTGGCGAAATCAGGCCGGCGTTAGGTTGGACGTCCATCCCGTATGCGCCCCCGTCCGGCTGGCTGAAGGCATAGGCGCCCCGAGATCGATCCGAGGTCGGCCAGGCGACCCTCGGCCTTAAGATCAGTCCGTGCCCAAAAGCGCGAGCCGGTCGGGTTGGACATGGATGGGTTCCAGGCCGGCCGGCATCGCTTTGAGGCCGCGAGCCGCCGGGCGGTCCGCTATAGGCCTAAACCAACAATAAATCTCATTCGTTGCATGCAAGCGCTGAGCCGGCCCGGCCGACCGGCTTGATCTTCGCTCGCCGCGATTGCAGGAGGAGGCCCATGGCCCTTCCCAACCCAGCGCCGCGCGCCCAGGTCATCGTGCTCAACGGCGTCGGCAGCGTCGGCAAGAGCTCCACCGCCCGCGCCCTCCAGGCGATCGCGGGCAAACCCTTCCTGCACGTGGCCATGGACGCCTTCATCGACATGCTGCCGCCGGCGATGTTCGGCCATCTCGAAGGTTTGGTTTTCGAGACGCTCACCGACCATCAAGGCCATCCCGTCATCGCCATCCACACCGGCCCGGTCTTCACGCGCCTCATGGCCGGCATGCGCCAGGCCATCGTCGCCATGGCCGCCCAGGGCAATAATCTGATCGTCGACGATGTCCTGATGGAGCCGGGCGAGGACGCGGCCTATCGCGCCCTGCTCGCCGAGTTCGATGTCCGCATCGTCGCCCTGCACGCCCCGCTCGCCGTGCTCGAGGCCCGCGAAGCCGCCCGCGGCGACCGCGTCATCGGCCTCGCCCGCGGCCAGATCGACCGCGTCCACGCGGCCCGCGCCTACGACCTGGAAATCGACGCCGCCGACGCGACGCCGGAAGAGTGCGCGGCGCTCATCCAGGACGCGTTCGGGCTCTAGAACGGGGTCCGTTCGCTCTCCGCCCATCCCCACGCGAGCGGCGACCCAGACCTTTTGAACCACGGAAAACACGAACGAACACGAACGTTCAAATTCGGACAGGGCGGTCGGCGCGGTCCCATTCGTGTTTTTCGTGGTTCAATCTTGATAGCGGCGCCGAATGCGCCTGATCGAGAGAGCTCCGATGAAGCGCGAGATCTTATCCATCGTTTGGCTGGCGGCGCTGGCGCACGCCGCCGCGGCGTCCGCGGCCAGCCTCGACGATCCCCTGCCGGGCCACCCGGGCGTCAACGCCTTCGACCTGGCCAAGCTCATTATCCCCGACCTCGCGCACAGCCCGGACGGCGCCACCGGACACAAGACCATCGTCCTGCGCCATATCGACGGCAAGGGCGCGC
>Ga0302314_10002404_pt1 | contig 34705 bp, 39 predicted proteins | sample III_Palsa_N2_3_FD_200533 | JGI IMG/M metagenome (GOLD analysis project Ga0302314, IMG submission 200533) | Peat permafrost microbial communities from Stordalen Mire near Abisko, Sweden - III_Palsa_N2_3 | ecosystem: Environmental > Terrestrial > Soil > Palsa > Peat permafrost | place: Sweden...
TTGGGGATGGGGAACGGCGCGCCATCCCGAGGGATGGCGCGCGCTCTGATGGGCGAAAGGCGCCCTACCCCGCCGCGATGTTGGTGATCGCGGCCATGGCGAAGGGGGCATAGACGGCCAGGACTTCTTCGGCATAGACGCCGACCATCTGGGCCCGGGTCGTGACCGGCCAATCGACCTGGTAGTAGTCGCGGCGCACCTTGACCTCGGCCACGTTGGGCACCTCGTTGGACTGGTATTGCAGCGGCAGGTCGGCGGCGTAGCCCAGGATGGTTCCCGGCGGCACCATCGGGTGGATCTTGATCGGGATCTTCATGCCGCCGTTCAAGAACGGGTTGAAATAGAAGTCGATGGCCGCGCCGGCGGTCATCCGCACCTCGCCCGCCTCGGGGTTCTGGAAGTATTGCAGCAGGGGCGCGGTGCCGGTGGACAGCACCTTGGTGGCGATGTCGCGCAGTTGCTGGCTGTTGACCCAAAGGACGGTCGGCGAGACCTGGTAGGTGTCCCAAAGGTTCTGCAGCATGGCGTCGATCTCGTTGACCGAGCCGTGGCCGGAGGAGGTCAGGACGGTTCCGACGCCTGGCGTTCCCGGGGCCAGCGAATTGACATAGGCGCCGTTACCCGGCTTCAGGGCGGTGGTCAGAAGGCCGTCATAGCCGGTGGAGTTGGTCGAGCTGTCCTGGGTGATCGCCGTGGCGGCCTGGCGCGAGGCGGCCAGGGGCGCCGAAAACACCGCGCTGTTGATGCCGGTAATGGACTGAAGGCTCTCCGCGCCCACGGCCCCGACGAACCAGGCATAGGCCACCGCGCCCTGGATCGGCGTCACGCTGGCTGACAAGGCCTGGCCGAGAGTGACGGCTTGGGTGGTGTTGGAGGACTTGTTGGACGAGCCGCCGTTGATGGTGAAGGTCTTGCCGTCGGCGCCGGTGACGGTCTTGCTGGTGGCGACGCCATTGGCCAGGCTGGAATTGCGGTAGCCCTCGAGGGTCAGGCCGACCACGATCACCGAATAGGTCAAGGCCGGCAGGGTCGCGGTCGAGCCCGCGGCGGCCAGGGTCGGCGAGGCCGGGGTTCCAAGTTGCAGCGAGGTGTTGCCGGCCAGGACCGCCATCTCCTCCTTCAGCATCATCTTTTGCAGCAGGCGGGTGGTCATGGTCGCCTGGACGTCTTCGAAGGTGCGGCCGGCGCTGATCGCTTCCCAAGTCGCCTGGTCTTCCTCGCCGATGGTGGCGTAGGCGGCGGAGCGGTTGGAGGTGACGTAGCTCATCTGGCCGGCGCGCTGGCCTTCCGGCACCCAGCCTGTGCCGTCGAAGCCGGAGCCGACGATGGCGTTGATCGCCTTCCAGTTGGTTGCCGTGCCGACGCCGCCGACACGGGGCAGCGAGCGGATCAGCGGGGTGTTGACGGGATAGAGGTTCTTGGCTGGCGCCTGCAGGTCGTAGGCGACCAGGCCGGTGCCGGTGGTGATGGCCTTTTCGATCCGGTCGGGATTGGCGCCGGCCATGGCCAGCACATGACGGGCGATGTCTTCGGAGGGATTGGAGAGGGAATCGACGACCGACTTTCGGACGTCGTCGGGATGGGCGGCTTGGTTCATGGAGCTTCCTTTTGGGGGCATGAAAAGGCGCCCGAAGGCGCCTGGAGAGAGAGTGGTGGCTGTCCGGCGCCTCAGCGCAGAGGCAGGGGAATCGGTTCGCGCAGGGCGGCGCGCAGTTGCAGGCGGCCGCGTTCTTCCTCGGGCAAGCTGTCGAGGTATTTCTTCAGTTCCTCGGCGGTGAGCGCGCTAGCGGGCTCGGCGCCGGGATTGGCGTCCTCGGCCTTGCTGACGGCGCGGGCGTGGCCGGTGACAGCCTTGGGCGGGGCGGGTTGCACCGCCAACTGGTCCAGACGCTTGCTCAGGGCGTCGATGGTTTGGCGCATCTCATCGATCCGCGGGACGGCGGCCTGGAGCGCGCCGGCGAGGCGAGCGTTTTCGGCGAGCGCCTTGGCGAGGTCATCGGCGCTGGCAAGTTTGTCCGCGTCGTCATCGGGACTATCGTCTGGATCATCATCCATCTCCGAATCATCGCCCAGATTGTCTGCGCAGCATCGTGCGCCCAGGGCCACCATCTGGTCATGAGCGGCCTGGATCCGTTCCTGGTCGGCGGCGGAATTGCGCGCGCCGAGCTTGGCGGTTTCGGCCAGGTCGTCGTTGTCGTTGGCCGGTGTGTTCGGCTCGGCCGCTTGTTCTTGCAGCAGGGCCTCGCGCGCCTTGACCACGAATTCGGTGTGACGGCCGAGCTTGCCGGCAGCGGCGGCCAGAGCCTGGGCCCTGGCGATCACCTGGGCGTTGGTGGGCGGGTCCAGATCGGGCGCGTGATCGGCCTTCCACATCTCGACCACCGCTTCGGGATTGCACGGGCGGTCGACCAGGGAGATTTCGTTCAGCCGCAGCTTGGTGATGATCTTCTTGTCGGCGGGGTCGCGGGCCAGCACCTTGCCGCCGATGGAAAATCCCTTGTAGACGCCGAGTTGGACCTTCTTGACGGCCAGCGGGTCGACCACGTGGGTCTCGATGCGGGTGACGCCGTCGTCGTCCACATGGGCGCTGAGGGTCGCGCCGGCGGCGGACATGCCGTGCATCTCGCGCAGGGCGCCGAAGCGCATATAGGCCGGCAGGGCCGCCTTCATGGCGTCTGGCAGCACGGTCTCGTCCGCGTCGTCGACGGCGCCGGTGGAGGCGACGCCGATGACCTTGATCGTGCCGTCATCCAGGGCCTCGACCTTGGTGAATTCGCCATAAAGTCTCATGGATTGGGCCCTGCTCCTGAAGCCGTGGCGGTCGTTGCGCCAGTAAGGGGCGTCACACCCGTGGCGGTGTAGGTTCGCGCCTGAGCGCCCGCGCCGTTCGGCAAGGGCGCCTGGCCGCGGCGGTCGCGCACCTCGTCGATGGTGGCCGAGCCGTTGCGCAGCGAGAGGTCGTCGATCTGGGCCTGCTGCAGCGGATCGACCGCGACCGCGTCGTTCCAGGCGAATTCCAGGTCGGGGCAGCCCTGCTCGTCCTGGATCACCCCGTCGATCAGCCGCTTGGCCCAAAGCTTGATCGGCTCGACGCCCTCTTCCAGGCCGCGGTCCTTGTCGGCGCCGGCGGTGGATCGGTTCATCTGGCGGACGAAGGGGGTCGGCGGCAGGCTGAAGGCGTCGGCGACGATGCGCGCCAGCCATTCGTCGAAATCGTCCTTGATCGGAGCATCCTTGAAGGACTGGTATTTCGTGCCCGAAGGAACCCAGAGCAGCTTGGCCTGCTCGGCGGTGGAACCGGACAGGCGCGCGTCCAACCAAAGCTGCATTTCGCGGATCTGGTCGGGGGTCCAGCCCTCGGGCCCGTTCAGCAGGCCGGCGGGGGTGTTGCCCTCGGTGAAATAAGCCAGCTGCGCGGCCTGGCGGCGGATCAGGGTGTTGATGGTGACGATGATCTGTTCGACCGGGCCGAAGCCGTAATTGTGGTTCGGGCGCGGATTGCGCGGGGCGTAGATCAGGTCGGCATTGGTCAGGTTGGTCCAGGCGGTTCCCTTGATCACCTGTTGGTAGGCGACCTCGTCCGGTCCGCGCGGCCGGCGCCCGGTGTCGTCGACCATCGGGTGGATGGTGTCCCCGGGAATGATGTCGAGGCCGATCAGATCGCCGCCCCGATTTCGCCGCCGCTCGATCGCGGGGGCGTCCAGCACCAACAGGTCTTCCAGCGCCAGGCGCAACCAGGTGGCGAAGGGCGTCAGGCCATCGGGTTTGCGCCAAAAGGACTCGAGAGTTTTGATCCGCGGGTCGCCGCCTCCTCCTGGCAAGGTGGGACCTCCATCATCGCCATCGTCGCTGGCCCAGGCCCGGTCGCGGGGCTTGATGGTCCAGTCGAGGCGTTCGACCTGGTCCTTGCGGGTCTCGATGGCCAGGCGGACCAGCTCGACATTGGCGAAGGCGCGCAACTGGGCGAACCCGAAGGGCTCGTAGGCGCGCGGCGGCAGGGTCGAGTTGACGCCCAGGGGGAAGTCCCAGACGCGGGGCGGCTCCTGGGCGATCGGGGTCAGGGCCACGCCTGGGCTGAACACGCCCCAGGCGCTGCTCAAGGGTCCTGACTGGACCTGGAAGCTCAAGGAGGTGCGAAGACCGCCGGTGGGTGGCATGGGCGTTCCTGGTTAGCGTTGATCACTCAGCGGGCTTGCGGGCGCGGCGCGGGGTGCTAAGCGTCTTTGCGCAGGGCCGCATCCGATGGCCCCAATGGGAGCGAGACGATGCAGGACCTGCGCGGCAAAACGGCCTTTGTGACGGGCGGGGCGAGCGGGATCGGCCTGGCGATGGCCGAAGCCTTCGGCCGCGAGGGCATGAACGTGATGCTGGCGGACATCGAGGCCGGTGCGTTGTCAAAGGCGGTGGACGAGCTGCGCGCCAAGCAGGTGCGCGCCGAGGGGATGCTGACCGACGCCGGGAGCCGCGAATCCATCCGCGCCGCCGCGCTGCAGACCATCGCCAAGTTCGGCAAGGTTCACGTGGTCTGCAACAACGCCGGCGTCGCTACGGGCGGCCTGTTCGGCACGGTGCCGGAAAAGGACTGGGACTGGATCATCGACGTCAATCTGAAGGGCGTCGTCTATGGCATGGAGGTGTTCGAACCCCTGATCGAGAGCCATGGCGAGGGCGGGCATTTCGTCAACACGGCGTCCATGGCCGGCATGGTCAGCCCGCCGACGATGGAGCCCTATTGCGCCACCAAGTTCGCGGTGGTGGCGATGAGCGAGGGTTGGGCCGGTCAGCTGGCGATGAAGAATATCGGGGTGTCGATCCTCTGCCCCGGTTTCGTGCAGACCCGCATCCATGAGAGCCGCCGCAACCGCCCCGACGCTTACGGCGCCGACCAGCGCGAGGCGGGCAGCGAGGTCGAGATCGTCTCCGCCGCGGCGGTGACCGGCGGCATTCCGGTGGGTCCGGTGGCCGGCCGGGTGGTCGAGGCGATCAAGGACAACGACCTCTATATCTTCACCCATCCGGAGATGAAGTCGGCGACCGAAGCGCGGTTCCAGCGGATCCTGGACGCCTTCGACAAATCGGCCAAGAGCCCTGCCCTGTCGGTCCTGCCGGCGCGCGAGGCTTGGACCCCGCCGGGGGGCTGAAGCCATGGGAGCGATTTCCGAGACTGTCGCCGCGATCACAGTGCGCGCCGAGCCGTCGGGGTTTGGGGCGGAAATCACCGGGCTGGACATCTCCAAGCCGTTGGCGCCGGTGGTGCTGGCCGCGGTGAAGCGGGCCTGGGCGGACCATTCGGTGGTGTGGTTTCCAGACCAACCGCTGGATCACGACCAGCTGGAGGCGTTCACGCTGCAGTTCGGGGCGTTCGGCAATGATCCTTACGTCAAGGCGATGGATGGCCGGCCGCACATCTTGGAGGTGCGGCGCGAGCCGGACGAGAAGACCAACCCCTTCGGAGCGGCCTGGCACTCCGACTGGAGTTTCCAGGCGGCCCCGCCGGCGGCGACCCTGCTACACGCCAAGGTTATTCCGCCGGTGGGCGGCGACACCCTCTATGCCGATGGATATCGCGCGTACGAAGCGTTGAGCCCGGCGATGCAGCAGGTCCTGTCGGACCTGCACGGCGTGCACTCCGCCGCCCGCCCCTACGGCCCGCAAGGTTCCTACGCCCGCGAGGGCGAGGGCCGCAGCATGACCATCCTTTGGAGCGCCGAGGCCGAGAAGACCCAGAGCCACCCGATCGTCCGCACCCACCCGGTCAGCGGCCGCAAGGCGCTGTTCGTCAACCCGGTCTATACGGTCGGGATCGAAGGCATGACCGAGGCGGAGTCCGCGGCGCTGCTGGGTTTTCTGTTCAAACACATGGTGCAGGACGCGTTCGTGCTGCGGCATGTTTGGCAGGCTGACATGCTGACCATGTGGGACAATCGCTGCGCCCTGCACAACGCGACGGGCGGGTATGACGGACATTTGCGGGTGCTGCACCGGACGACGGTGGCGGGCGAGGTTCCGGTTTAGCGGGCCGCGTTCCGGTTTGTTCCGAAAGTTAACCATAAGTTAATGAGACGGGTTGGCGGAACGTTCTGGCAGCGCCAACAACGCTAGCTTCCTGCACGCGCCGCCATCTCCCGCCGCGCCAGTTCCAGAAACGCCGAGCCCTGCGGCGGCTCCGTCAGGAACAATTCCGTCAACGCCCAGACCAGGGCGTCCATGCGGTTGGGGGAGGCTTCGCCGAGGTAGCCGCTGGATGTGGCGTGGCGCAGTTCCTCTTCCAGTTCGGCCAGGGGGTTGTCGGTCTGGCCTGGGATGACGTGGCGGACGCGGCCCTGTTCGTAGAGGGCGGAAACCGGTTCGGCGCGGACGATTTTGCCGCGCGAGGCGGTGACCAGGGAGACCGGCGCGTTGGGGCGGACGGTCTGGATGGTGAAGCGGACCATGTCGCCGCCGTAGTTCTTCTCCGCCACGATCCGATCTGCGCCGAAGTGGTCGAAAGCCTCGATGGCGCGCCGGCCCCAGCCCTCGGGCGAGAGCCGGCAGGTGCGGTCGGCCAGGACATAGCCCAGGCCGTCGACGCCGAGGCCCGCGACCACGATGCCCTGCTGGTCGCCCTCGTCGGCGCCGTTGGAGCCGGAAGGGTCCACTGCAACAACCACCCGGCGGAGATCCGGATGGGCGGCGGCGCGGCAGGCCAGAAGGGTTTCGTACGGCCAAAGGGCGCCAGGGATGTCGCCGAGCAGTTCGGCGTGCAACTCCTGACGGCCTAGGCGCGTGCCTTGGTAGCGGCTGACGATCCGCTCGAGAAAGGCGGGCGGGAGGAAGGCGCGGTTGTCAAAGGTCGTTCCCCGGGTGACGACGCAGGCCGGATCGGCGGCCAGGTTGCGCACCAGGGGCAAGGGTTTGGGCGTGGTGGTGATCACCGCGCGAGGGTCGTCGCCCAGGCGCAGGCCGAACTGCAACTGGTCCCAGGTTTCCTGGCCGCGCGCCCAGGCGGCGAGTTCATCGGCCCACGCCGCGTCGTGCTGAGGGCCGCGCAGGCGCTCGGGCTGCTCGGCCGAATAGAGGAAGGCCATGGCGCCGTTGGGCCAGACGAGGCGCCGGCGGGAGGGCTGAAAGGACGGCCGCTCCCGGGGCGGCGAGATATTGATCAAACCGGACTGGCCCTCCACCATCACGTCGCGGACATCGGCCACGGTCGGGCCGATCAGGGCGATCCGGCGGCGACCGGCGGCGGCCTGGGCGCGGACCCACTCGGCGCCGGCGCGGGTCTTGCCGAAGCCGCGGCCGGCCAGGATCAGCCAGTAGCGCCAGTCGCCTTCGGGCGGCCGTTGGGCCTCACGCGCCCATCTAGGCCAATAATAGCGGTCCCGGTGGAGGTCGCTGTCGCTCGCCGTCTTCGCCGCTTCCACGACCGCCTGGATCACCTCGAGAGGCTGCGAGGGCAGCGAGAGCAGCTCGAACGTACTGGGCGTCTCCGGCGGCTTCGGCGGTTTGGGCACTGGTATCCAACTCCCGCCGATCGGCCTGACCGAGATATTGCTTGCCCAGGAAGACGGCCATGGTCGGGCTCTTTTCGGCGAGCTTGAACTGAGCCATCCGCAGGCTCTTGCGCGCGTCGGCCACGGCCTGCTCGTAGGTAACGCGGGCGGGACGGCATTTGGCGAAGAAGTCAGCCAGATCGGTTTCGCTGGCGCCGAAATCCTCGGCGACCTCGGCGAGGCTGTACTGTGCGGCGCCCAACTCGGCCAGGCGGTTCTTGGTGGTCGGATTGTTGACCAGCGCCTCCTTGCCCCGGCGAGGTATGGAGGGTTTGGCCATAAGGTGTTTCCGGTGAGGTGCGGGTCTGACCTAGTTCTCGACCGTGGCTATTTATAGCGCGGGATTCGCCGGGCAGTCAAGACGGTGGGTGGAATTTTTGTGCCTTATAGGCACTTTTTGATGTTGCCGAAGTGTGGCGCCAATCTCGTTCGACCGTACGCCCTCATCCTCCCACTCGCTTCGCTCGCGGGCGCCTCCTTCTCCCCACGGGAGAAGGGTTAGCAGTTCGGGCATCGCTTCAAATGTTGGGGTTGATCAGGGCGGCCGCGCCACCTTGGCGCAGCTCTCGACCGTGCAGACTTATAGCGCGGGATTCGCCCGTTCGTCAACGGATAATGTGCCATTTCGTCACCTTGGCGGCGCGACCTTCTCCTCACGTTTGGCGTAGTCGGCAAGGTCGCGCAGGGACGCCGTGCACTGGTGGCGGACCAGCAGGGTTTTCTTGAACTCGACCGCGGCGGCGATGCTCCAGTCGGGGTGGCGGGCCTGGGTCCAGTGGAAATAGTCGACCAGGGCCGCGCGGCGCTCGGCGTCGTCGGTGAAGGATTCCGGGCAACGGAAGGCCGCGTCAAAGGCGCTGTCCGTCAAAGGCGGGGGTGGATCGCCCAGCGGCGGGCGGATGACCTCCGCCTTGCCGGGCCACGGCGTCGTCGCCAAGGCCAAAGCGCCCATGATTGCCGCCAAGCTTTGGATCCCTGTCGTCATCGGACGCGTCCATGCTCAAGCGCATCGCCGTCCGTATTGAGACCCTTGTTTCGGCTTCGGGCAAGCCGTGGACGCCGTCCGGTCAGGGCTGGCTCACCACCTTGACCATCTTGTCGTCGGGGCCGAACTGGATCGACAGGCCCTGGGTTGACGCAGAGTTGAACAGGCCGCCGGTCTTGGCCCAGGTCAGGGTCTTGGTTTCATCCAGGCCCACATAGATCGAGACGGGCGGGCCAAGGCGCTTGATCACCTGGGCGCGGGTGGTGACGCCGGGCTTGAAATGATGGACCGCGCCGGGATCGACGCCGGAGGAGGCGCAGGCGCTCAGGGCCAGCAGCGCGGCGATCGCGGCGGACGTCAGGATCTTCGGCAACCGCACCCTCCATGGACTCGCCCAAGATATTGCCAAGCCTGTCGCCTGCTTTCAACGGCCAGGTGGTCAGCCGTTCGTCCTGACCCCAGCGGCTTCGAGCCAATCCGCCAGCGCCGCCTGGCTGGTGAACACCTCGGCCTGGAAGCCGGCCTGGCGGGCGCCTTCGACATTGTCGGCGCGGTCGTCGACGAAGAAGGACTTGGATGGCTCGATACCGGCTCTGGCGGCCACGGTTTGGAACGAACGGATCGAGGGTTTCAGCTGGCCGATCTCGTGGCTCAGATAGGCCTCGTAGCGGCCGAGGCCGCCGCCGCTGAGATTGACGACGTGATCCCAGTGTTCCTGGTTGGTGTTGGAGAAGATCATCACCCGGTTGTGGACCGCCAGCCGCTCGACGAAGGCCAGCATCGAGGGGTCGACCGACAGGTGGCAGGACCAGTCGCCGACGAAGCAGGTCCAGTCGCCGGAATAGCCTACCTCGCGGACCAAATCCTGGTGCAGGTCGGCGATCGAGCGCTCTCCAGTCCCGGTGCGCGCATCGTGGACCAGGGCAGGCAGCCGCGCGGCGGTGTCCGCCGCGGTGCAGCGCGACGCCAACCGCCGATGCAGGAAGGCGTTGTCGTGGGGGGCGATGACGCCGCCCAGGTCGAAGATCAGCGCCTGGAACGGCGGAGAAGGTGTCGTCATCGCCTGATCTTCTCCAGCATCCGTTGGGGCTCGAGCGTTGATAGGCGCCGGGCCGATGGACCGCAACGTGCATTTCCGCTAACAGGCGCGGCATGATCGCAGCGCGCGCCAATCTCTGGATCGACAGCCGGCCGGTCGCCTCGGCGCGCCGCGCGATCCCGCGCGCCAGCGCCGCCGCCTCGCGAGGTCTGGGCGTCCTCGACTGACGAGGGGGCCTTTGCGCATGCCCCGACGCTCGGGGACGTAAAGCCGAAACCCTTCCAGACAACTGCCTTTCGAGGAACCCTACCGTGTTCAATCTTTATGATGTGAACGCGCTCGTGCATTGGGACGAGCGCGAAATCCTGGCGCGTGAGGCGATGACCCGCTTCTTCGCCGCGGAGGTCCGCGACATGCTGCGCCAGATCAATCCCGCCTTCGACATCCGCCGGGTCGAGGCGCCCATGCTGACGCCCCGGTCCCTGATCTCCCAGGCCTATGCCAATGACGAGGTCTGGGCGCAGGAACGGCTGGGCCCGCACGACCACGATCTGGTGCTGCGGCCCGAAACCACGCCCTCGACCTACATCTATATGCGCCACCTGCTGGACAGCCATCAGCGGGTCAAGCTGCCGCTGTGCGTGTGGCAGGCGGGCAAGAGCTTTCGGCGGGAGCAGGACCAGCCGACCAAGCACATGCGGCTGAAGGAGTTCCACCAGATGGAGTTCCAGTGCGCCTATGCCGCCGACACCGCCAACGACTATCACGCCGCCTGCCTGGAGCCGGTCCGCAAGAGGGTCGCGGCGAGCGTCTCGATGCCGACGCGGCTGGTCCCCTCAGACCGCCTGCCCGACTACGCCCAGGTGACCACGGATGTGGAGGTGTGGAACGAGGACAAGTGGATGGAGGTGTGTTCGATCTCCCGGCGGACGGATTTTCCGGGCAAGGCGGCGTTCGCGGCCAAGGGGGGCGAGGTGGTGGTGCGCGACATCCTGGTGCTGGAGATCGCGATCGGACTCGACCGGCTGGTCTATAACTGGGGCCTCAGCCACGAGCGGGCATGAGGGGAGCGGCCCGGTGTTCAGCTGCGGGTGAACACCGGGTCGCGCTTTTCGCGGAAGGCGGCGACGGCGGCCTTGTGGTCGTTGCTGCGGCGAAGCACGCGCAGTTCCTGGGCTTGCATGGCGTCGGCGTCCTCGGGCGAGAGGTCCGGGGCGCGGGCGGCGACGCGCTTGGTCGCCTCGACCGAGAGCGGTGCGCGCGAGGCGATGCGGGCGGCCAGGTCCAGGGCGGCGTCGCGCAGGGCTTCAGGCGGGTGGACGGAGGTGACCAGGCCGAAACGTTCGGCGGTCTCGGCGTCGTGCGGCAGGCCGGTCAGCAGCATGGCCTTGGCGCGGGAGACGCCGATCAGGCGCGGCAAACGATAGGCTGAGGCCATCAGGCCGACATTGACGCCGGCGCAGACGAACCGGCCCTCGCTCGAGGCGATCCGGATGTCGCAGCACAAGGCGAGTTCGAACCCGCCGCCGACGCACCAGCCATTGACAGCAGCGATCACCGGCGCGCGGCTGGCGTCTAGCCGGTCCAGCAGCCGGCCGAAGCCGGCCAGGTCCTCGCCCGCTGGCCCAACGTCCTTCAGGTCGTCGCCGCTGCAGAAGGCGCGGCCGCGGCCGGTGACCACGATGGCGCGCAGCCGGTCGTCGGTCTCAACCTCGTCCAGCGCGGCCATGAAGGCCGCGCGCATGGCGACGCCCAGCGGGTTCATCGGCGGGTTGTCGATCTCGAGCAGAACGATCTGGTCGCCGATCTTGTGGGTGTGGATGGTTCCGCTCATGCGTCCTCCTTCGAAGCGTCAGCGATGGCGCCCTGAGCGATCAGGTCTTCGATCTCCGCGACGGTGAAGCCGGCTTCGACCAGCACCTCGGCATTGTGCTCGCCAAGGGCCGCGACGCCCCGCGTGATCGTCACCGGCGTGCGTGAAAAGCCCATCGGGGCGCGGATGAAGCGGCGATCGCCGACCTCGGCCAGCAGGCCGCGCGCGGCGATCTGGGGATCGGCAAGGGCCTGATCGATGGTGTTGATCGGCCCGCACGGCACGCCCTTGGCCTGCAGGCGCTCGACCCAGTGGGCGGTCGTGGCCGCGGCGAAGATGGCTTCGATCTGGTCGCGCAGGGCGTCACGGTGGGCGATGCGCTCGCGGGGGTTGGCATAGCCGGGATCGGTCAGGAGTTGCGGCGCCTCGATCGCGTCGCAGAACCGTTCCCACAGGCGCTGGTTGTTGACGCCGATGACGATGAAGCCGTCGCCGGTTTTAACCGCCTCATACGGCGCCGCCAGGCGGTGGCGGGAGCCTTGGGGTTTGGCCACCTCGCCGGTGGTAAGATAGAGGCCGCTTTCCCAGATCGTATAGGCCAGGGCGGTTTCCAGCAGCGAGGTCTCGACGTGCTGGCCCTCGCCGGTCTGGTGGCGGTGGTTCAGGGCGGCGAGCACGGCCAAGGCGGCGAAGGTTCCGGCGTTCAGGTCCGACAGGGGCACGCCGGCGGCGACGGGGCGCTCGGCGCCGGGCTCGCCGGTGAAGCTCATAATGCCGCTCATGCCCTGGGCGATCAGATCGAAGCCGCCGCGATCGGCGTAAGGCCCATCCAAACCAAAGCCGGAGACCGAGCAATAGATCAAGCCCGGGTTGATCACCGCCAGGTCGGCGTAGCTCAGGCCCATCTTGGTCAGGGTCCCTGGCCGGTAGTTCTCGACGAAGATGTCGGCGGTCTTCGCTAGGCGGCGGATCACGGCGGCGCCTTCGGGCTTGCTCAGGTCGATCGCGATGGCGCGCTTGTTGCGGTTGACGAAGTCGAAGGCCTTGAACCTGGACTTGGGGTGGCCGCGGGTCACCTCCCCGGCCGGCGGTTCGATCTTGACCACATCGGCGCCCAGATCGGCCAGCATCATCGAGCACCAGGCGCCGGCGATGACATGGGTGCAGTCGAGGACCCGCAGGCCCGCCAGGGAGGTTTGCGCCGGCATGATGGACCCTCCAGTTTTCGGTCCGCTCAACCATCGTTGCGAAGGCGCGGGCTGTCCAGGCTGTCCGCGCGTCAGCTCAGTGGACCAGGCCCAAGGCGCCCAGCACGGCCGCCGCGCCAAGCGCCCAGAGCGGGTTGAGCCGGGTGAAATAGGCGATGGCGGCGGTGGCCGCGGTGATCGCGGCCAGGCCGATGCCCCGATCGGCGCCGCGGGTCAGCAGAAAGGCGCTGGCGGCGACCAAGCCGACGGTCACGGGTCCTAGTCCCGCCTGAACCGCCGCGCGCCAAGGCGATTGCTGGATCCGGTCCCAGACGCCGATCACGGCGAAGACCAGCAGGCCGGCGGGCAGGCAAAAGGCGATGGTGGCGACCAGGGCGCCGGCGATCCCGGCCGCCTTGAAGCCGACGAGGGTGGTGATCAGGGCGTTGGGGCCGGGCGCGGCCTGGGCGATGGCGAAGAGGTTGGCGAAGTCGCGGTCGCTCATCCAGTGATGCACATCGACCGCGTTGCGGTGGATCTCCGGCACGACAGTGTTGGCGCCGCCGAAGGCCAGCAGGGACAGGATCGCGAACTGAGCGGCCAGAGCGCCGAGGACGGCGGCGAGCTCCTTCATCGGCGCAGCCTCCAGGCCAGGATGATGCTGGCTGGCGCCAGGATGACCAGAACCAGCGGCAACGGCCAGCGCAGCAGGCCGGCCATGATGAAGCCGCCGACAATGACCGGTATCCCGACGAAGGGCTGCCGTTTGACGATCGGGACCGCCATCTTGGCCGCCGTGGTGATGACTAGGCCGGCGGCCGCCGCACCGAGGGCCGCGAAGATGCCGCGCAAGGCTTCGAGCTGGCCATAGCGGCCGTAAAGGGCGCCAAGGCCGATCGCCAGGATCACCGGAACGCCCATCAGACCCAGGAAGCCGCAGAGCGCGCCCACGGGTCCGCGAAAGCGCGAACCCACGACGATCGACAGGTTGATGATGTTCGGCCCCGGCAGGAATTGGCAGAGGGCCAGGGTGTCGGTGAAGTCGTCGCTCTCCAGCCAGGCGCGATCCTCGACCAGCACCCGCCGGGCCCAGGGCAGGGCGCCGCCGAACGCAGACATCGAGATCTGGGCGAATCCTAGATAGAGCTGAGCCAGGCTGGGCGCGGGCGACGGGTCGGTCGAAGAAGCTGTCGCGCTCATGTCGCCCTTGGATGGCTGGCAGGCGCTTTTCCCACCGAAATCTCGGCGAGGCAATTGGTGTTGAGGGAAAGCGCGGGACTGTGACCCGGGGCCGCGACTCTCTATATCTGAGGTCCGGGGCGTCGACACAGCGTCGCTGGTCGCCTCAAGGGGGTTTTTGATGGGTTCGCGTAGACGCAGCGCCTTTGTCGGCTTTTCCATCCTGAGTCTATCCGCCACCGGGCTGGCCGGGTGCGAGCGACATGACGACCAGCCCAAGGTCTATAGCTCGGTCGCCGACTGCAAGGCCGAGCATCCAGGCCAGGCCTGCGACACCGCCTGGCAGGCCTCGGTGGGTGAGCATGACCAGAACGCTCCGCATTACACCCGCAAGGAAGAGTGCGAGGCCCAGTACGGGGTCGGCCACTGCGAAACGCACCAGGGCGGGTTCTTCATGCCGATGATGGCCGGTTTCATGCTGGGCCAGATGATGAACAACGGCGGATACGGCAATCGGTATGTCGGCCATCCGGTGTTCTTTGCGCCAGGCGGCGGCTATCGCGCGCCGGCGTTCGGCGCGGGCGAATCCATGTTCACCCGGTCCGGCGGAATGACCACGCGGGGCGGGTTCGGCCAGTCGGCGTCGCTGCGAGGCGGGTTCGGGCATTTCGGCGGCGGCGGTTAGGCTTGGCCCAGCGCATCCGCCTGCCCGTCCGACCCGACTGGCGAGAGAAGGTCGAGGAGCGCGGCCTGATCTGGCACACCGGCGCCGATGGAGCCCCCTATTGGGACGAAAGCGCCTATTGGCTGTTCGGCGAGGCCGAGGTCGATCGGATCGAGGCGGCGACCACCGAGCTCTACGACATGGTGCTCGAAGCGATCGGTCATGTGATCGACCAGAGCGCGTTGGCGAGCTTCGGCTATGACGTGACCACCATCGCCCTGATCGAGCAGAGCTGGGCCCGGCGCGATTGGCAGCCGACGCTCTATGCGCGGTTCGACCTGGCCTATGACGGCCAGCAGATCAAGCTTTTGGAGCTGAACGGCGATACGCCGACCTCGATGGTCGAGGCGGCCGTGGTGCAATGGTGGTGGCTGGAGGAACGGTTTCCAGGCGCCGACCAGTTCAACTCGATCCACGAAAAGCTGGTCGCCGCGTTTGGCCTCTATCGCCAGAACGCCGCAGCCGGGCCGCTGCACATGACCTGCGTGACGCCGCATCTGGAGGACGAGGGTACGATCGAATACCTGGCCGCGGCGGCGAGTGACGCCGGCCTGGATTCCCAGTTCATCGCCCTTGCCGACATCGGCTTGAAACCAGACGGCTATGGCGGCGAGTCGTTCGTGGATCTGAACGAGCAGCCGATCCGTGCGATGTTCAAGCTGGTCCCGTGGGAGTGGCTGCTGGCCGACCCGTTCGGCCAGGCCCTGGCGCGCGAGGCGACGGCCGAGGCGATCACCCTGATCGAACCGGCCTGGAAGATGGTCGCCTCGAACAAGCACCTGCTGGTGACGCTGAAGACGCTGTTTCCGGACAGCGAATACCTGCTGGACGCGACCAATTCGGCCGAAGTGGCGGCGGGGTATGGGAGCTATGTCAGAAAACCGGTTCGCGGCCGCGAGGGCGCCAATGTCACGCTGGTCGAGGCCGGCCAGACCGTGGCGGCCAATCCCGGCGCCTATGACGACGACCTGTTCGTCTATCAGCGCCGCGCGCCGATGCTGGAGGCGGACGGCAACTACGCCGTGCTGGGCAGCTGGGTGGTCAATCGGCAGGCGTGCGGGATGGGGGTTCGGGAGTCCACCAGCCCGATCACCAACAACCTGGCGCGGTTTGTGCCGCATGTGATGGGTGGGTAGGGTCGGCCGCTTGGTGAGCCGAGCCAACATCATCTTGCCGCCGCTTAGTCAAGCTAAACTCCGATAATTAGGTATTGTGTCCCTGGAACCTGCATCACGGCACGGCTGGGTCGTTGACCAGGACGTGAGCGTTTGCTAACATCCCCGTCAATGACTAAACCTGCCTTGCCGTTCTTCGTCGTGGAAACAGACTCGCCAGCTAAGCGAGCCATTCTGACGTCAGCCTTGGACCTGTTCGCATCCAAAGGTGTTGACGGCGTGAGCATACGCGATATCGCGGCAGAGGCAGGCTTTTCAAATCCCGCGATGTTCCGGCATTTCACCAGTAAGGATGATTTGGCGCGAAAGCTTTTCGAGGCCTGTTATAGCCGCCTGGCCGCCACTTTAGGCCCTCTAGCCGAGCACCGCGCAGATTCCATGCAGGTCCGGCTTGCAGAAATGCTCCGTTTAGTCGAAATGTCGCCAGACAGCGTGCACTTTGTGCTGGAAAATATGCGACGATACTGGCGCGAGCTGCCAGACGAAGTGCGGCGGGTATCAATACTTGGAGCCATGCGCCGGTTAGTTGAGCGTGAACAGCAGGCCGGTCGGGTGAATCCAAAACTGGATCCGAGTTTGGTCTCGGCGCTTGTGCTGGGTGTCCTGGCCCAGATCGCGCGTATGGCTCATTTCAATGAACTTCCACGGCCAGCCAGTGCGCTGGCGAACGATCTCTGGGCGCTTATCGATCATGGCATAGGGCTTTGAACTCGTGACTCAAGAGTTAGCAAATGCTCACGGTCGGTCCTGGGCCCTGTTTGGCGCCACCGGTGTGACCGGCAGGCTGATTCTGCAGCGCGCGCTCAAGCGGGGACATCGACCAACCTTGATTGGTCGAAACCGGTTGAGCCTCCATGGTCTGGCTAAGCCGCAGGCTCTGCCCGTGATCGGCGCCGACCTCGCCGATGCGACGGCCCTCGCGCAGGCCGTGGCCGGCAAGCGGCTCGTACTCAACGCCGCCGGCCCGTTCAAGCTGACAGGAACGCCTTTGATGAGCGCGGCCTTGGCCGCTCATGTCGACTATCTCGACCTGAACGGCGAGCTTGCGGCGCTCGAGGACCTGTTCGCCCTTGATGAGCGCGCGCAAGCCAGCGGTGTCGCGCTGATCGGCGGCGCGGGTTTCGGCGTGGCCGCGACAGACGGTTTGGCGCGTCGGGCTGTCGAGCTGCTTGGCGGGGCCGACTGGCTGAGATTGAGCGTAGCCGCTGATTCGGCGTTCAGTTCACCAGCCGTGGCCGAGAGCGTCCTAGAAGCCCTTGCTGGCGGCGGGCGGGAGATCGAAGAGGGGAAGTTGCAAAAGCGCGCCATGGGCCGCCGCCGGTGGCGCGAAACTCTACCCGACGGCGAACAGATTTCATTCGCTAGCGCTCCTCTGGCGGAGCTGGCCGCCGTCGCGCGCGCAACCCAGGTCGCACGGATCGTCGCTGGCGTGCCGATGCCCGGGACGCAGGCCGTCATACTCGCCCAAATCGCACCCATGCTGCCAGCCTTGCTGCGGATTCCAGCGGTTCGAACAGCCCTGGCCGGCGCGGGAGGCCATGGCGGAAAGTCGGTCGTCAAGACCGAACACCGCTCGCGCGTGTGGGTGGAGGCGGGCCGAGGCCAAAGACGCGTCATCGCCCGCCTCGCGGCCGGCGAGGGGTTCGCGGCGGCGGCGGATATCGCCATCTTGGCCGTGGAAGCCACCTTGACCAGGCGGCCCGAACCCGGCGCCCACACGCCCGCGACCGCATTTGGATCGCACTTCATCGCCGACGTTCCAGGCGTTGGCGTCACCTTCGAGCAATCGTGACAGGAGCAACGACCCATGCGAGACGACGTGACCTTTCGCAGCCGCGGCGAGATCTGCCGCGGCTGGCTTTACCTGCCTGAGACGCCAAGCCAGGCGCCGACCTGCGGGATCGCCATGGCGCACGGTTTTTCCGGCGTGAAGGAAATGGACCTTCCGAACTTCGCCGAGCGTTTCGCAAAGGACGGTCACGCGGTTCTGATCTTCGACTACCGCGGGTTCGGCGCTTCCGACGGCTCGCCCCGCGGGCGTCTGGATCCCGCCGAACAGATCGAAGATTATCGCAACGCGCTGAGCTTTCTTGGCGAGCATCCGCGCATTGACGCCGACCGCCTTGGGGTCTGGGGAACCTCTTTCTCCGGCGCTCACGCCCTGCATCTTGCAGCGTTCGATCGCCGGGTGAAGGCGGTCGTCTCCCAGGTGCCGGCAATCGACGTTCAGGCCAATGCGCGCCGCCTGATGCCGCCAGCCCAATTCGCGGCGATGGCGGCGTTGGCGCAGGCCAACCGCCGCCGCATGTATTTGGGCGAGCCCAGCCTCACGCTCCCCGTGGTGGCGCCTGAGGGGCAGCCCTGTATGCTGCCAAGTCCCGAATCCTACGAGATGCTGCTTCGGCAACAGGCGACCATCGCGCCAAACTGGCGCAACGAACTCACTTTAGATTCGTTCGAGCGGATGATGGAGTATCGGCCGGCCCGATCCATCGAGCTCATTTCTCCAACGCCGCTGTTGATGATCGTGGCCCTGGAAGATGCGTTGACGCCGCCTGACCTTGCGCTCGACGCCTATGAAGCGGCCTTGGAGCCGAAAAAGCTCGTCACCTACCCGGGCGCTCATTACGAGGCCTACGCCACACCGGATGTTTTCGACATGTGCGCCACCGCAGCGAGCCAATGGTTTCGGGACCATCTCGCCAGTTCAGGTCGCGAGGTTGAACCAAAGGCCGGGGGCGCTCGCTAGCGGCGTCTGCGCGCCATGATGAGACATAGGCAATATCAGCGGGAGCACCGCCCACACCATCACCGCAATCCGATCGTCACCCAAGCAGCGCCGCTCTCAGCAACTCCACGCCCTGGTCAATCTCGTCCAAATCCACCGCGCCGTAGCCGAAGACCAGGCCGTCCCAGGTCTGGGGGCCCAAGTGGTAGCGGCTGAGGGCGTGGACCTGGACGTTCTGTTGTCGCAGGGTCTCGGCCAGGCGGTCCAGGTCCAACGGGGCGCGGGCGACGGCGGCGATGTGCATGCCGTAGTAGGAGGGGATGGGGTCCAGCCACTCCCCTAGTTCCTCTTGAAGGCCGTTCAGCAGCCGCTGGCGGCGCTGTTTGTAGGTCTGGCGCATCTTGCGGACATGGCGCGACAGGTGGCCGTCGGCGATGAAGCCGGCAACGCCGAGCTGAACCGGTATCGGGCAGTGCCAGTCCATGCAGTTCTTGGCGGCGACCAGAGTCGGCATCGCCCATTCCGGCGCCACGACGAAGCCCAGGCGCAGCGCCGGTAGCATGCACTTTGAAAATGTGCCGACGTAGAACACCACATCGGCGGCGTCGGCGGTCCTGAGCGCCTCCAAGGGACTGCCATCGTAACGGAATTCGCCGTCGTAATCGTCCTCGACGATCACCGCCCCATGAGCGCGCGCGAACTCGACCAGCGCCTTGCGACGGCGCATCGACATGGTGATGCCTAGCGGAAACTGGTGGGAAGGGCAGACGCAGATGACGTCGACGTCGGGCGGCAGCTGCTCGACGATCAGCCCTTCGGCGTCAACCCCGACCGGGACGATCTTGGCGCCCGCGGCGGCGAAGGCGACCCGCATCGGCGGGTAGCCGGGATCCTCAATGGCGACGGTGGTCTGGCCCGGCGTGACCAGCACCCTGGCCAGCAGGTCGAAGGCCTGCTGCGCCCCCGAGGTGACGACAATATCGTCCGGCTGGCAGACGACCGCCCGCGTCAGGCCGATATGTTTGCTGGTCGCATCGCGGAGGGAATAGTTCCCTTGGTTGCCTTGCGGGCTTTTCAGGCTGGCGGGCTTTCGCTCCAAGCCTCGCAACTGCTTGGCGCTGATCTTGCGGAAGACCTCGAACGGGAAGAGCTGGGAATCGATCAGGGCCGGCCTGAATTCGATGCGCGCGGCGCTTTGCCGCGACGAGAGGGGGTCCGGCCGGTCGCGCCAAAAACCCATGGCGGCCGTCACATCCGCTCGCAGCCAGAACGCGTTCAGTTGATGGTGGGGCGCGGCTTCGGCGTTCGGCGCAGCACGAGGCGCGGTCGCCGGGACGTGATCGGCGACATAGGTGCCCGAGCCGTGGCGGGCGACGAGGTAGCCTTCGTTCAACAGCCGCTCATAGACCTCGATCGCGGTGTTTCGCGACACGCCGAAGAAGACTTCGGATTTGCGGGTGGGCGGCAGCTTCGCGCCCAAGCCCAACCGGCCATCGAGGATCGCCGCCTTCAGTTCCTGGTAGAGGGTGCGAGCCGACGCGCGCGAGCCCTTGGCCGCCAGGTCGAGCTCGATTTCGAACAAAGGATCCATCGAACCTCTTTGCCACGATTGAAGGTGGCCCAGATGTTTTTCCCGCAAGTGGTCCTTCAGGGGAAGTGCTCCAGCGTCACAACAGCACATCGACCGACGGCGAAACGTCGCGCGGGGCCGCACCCCTGGCTTTTTGGAGGGGCGGGAAGGTTCGTATGTCGCATGAGCCGAGAGGGTTGCTGGTGAGCTTGGTGGATGAGATCGATCCGGCCCTTCAAAAAAAACCAGGCACGCGCTCCCATGCGCGCGTTTGGCCCGCGCTCGGCCTGGTCGCCTGCGCGGTTCTGAGTCTGGCCGCGACCGTCGCACCCCCGAGCAGAACCTTGGCGGCGGATTCGCCGGCGGACGCAGTCGCCGCGGCGATCGCCGATGCTTCGCGTCCGACAACCGACACGGACCGCGACGCCAATCGCAAGCCGGCGCAAACCCTAGCCTTTGCGGGCGTCAAACCGGGCGACAAGATCGGCGACTACGCCGCCGGGTCTGGATACTTCACCCGGCTGTTCTCGGTCGTGGCCGGCGCCAACGGGCATGTCTATGCGAGCGTGCCCACTCCGCTTTTCAAATACGCCAATATCGTCAAGGGGATCACCGACACCCAGACCTATGCCGTCACTCATCCGAACGTCACGGTGACCTTCGCCTCGGCCTTGGGCGCGGTGAAATATCCGGAAAAGCTCGATGTATTCTGGATCTCCCAGAACTATCACGACCTGCACGACAGCTTCATGGGTCCGGTGGACATGGCCGCGTTCAATCGGGCCGTCTATGCCGCGCTGAAACCCGGCGGCGTCTATATCGTGCTTGATCACGTGGCGGCCAAGGGGTCGCCGGCCAACGTCACCGACACGCTTCACCGCATCGAGCCCTCCACCGTTCGCCGCGAAGTGGAAGCCGCGGGATTTAAGTTCGTGAGCGAAAGCTCGGTGCTCGCCAACCCCGCCGATCCGCACACGGCCGGGGTGTTCAACGCCTCGATCCAGGGGCGGACGGACCAGTTCATCCTGAAATTCCGCCGGCCGCGCGCGTCCTGACCGACCGGCTGACGCGGTGGCCGCTGATTGTCGCTCAGCCGTGCAATGACGCGGGCATGTCGTATTCGTCGCGGCGGCGAGGCCAGTTCGGATGGGCGCCGTCGTTGCGGCCTTCGGGGGTGAGGTCCAGGTAGTGATTGGCGCCAAGCAGCGCGTCGAGGCCGCGCGCGTAGGTGGAATAGGTGTGGAACACCTCGCCGGCTTCGTCCTTGCAGAAAACGCTGACGCCGGGCAGGTCCCGGTCGAGGTAGCGAGGGTCGGTTACGATTGTACCGAAATTATAGTCGATGCGGCCCTTTGCGATATCGTCCTCGGTGAAGGTGACCCTGAAGTCGCGGTTGAAGTCCTCGCCCTGGGAGGACACCCACTCGAACCGCCACCCCATGCGCGCCTTATAGGCCGAAAGCTTGTCCAGCGGCGCGCGGGACACGGCGACGATCCGCACATCGTGCCGCTCAAGGTGCGGCGCCGGGCCATCGATATGCTCGGCCTGGAAGGTGCAGCCGGGGCAGGCGGCGCTCCATTCCGGGGCGTACATCAGGTGATGAACGATCAGCTGGCTGCTGCCGTCGAACAACTCTGCCAGGGTTTTGGGCCCGCCAATCGTGTCGAACACGTAGTCCTTCTCGACTTTCACCCAGGGCAGCGCGCGCCGCTCGGCTGCGAGCGCGTCCCCATCGCGCATATGGGCTTTCTCCTTTTCGAGAAGCGCCTTGCGCGCGGCGATCCATTCTTCCTGGGACACGATCTTGGATGGCTGCATGACCGACCACCTCCTTGGGGCGGGCTTGGGATTTACTGGTTACATTTTACAATCGGTCCGCCATCTGACCCAAACATCACCACCTAGGCAACTGTTTTGAGCTAGAGCTGCTCAATACCAGCGGGCGCGGCCAACTGGGTGACTTCCCTACGCGCCCAACTGCCCAAGGAACCTCGCGATCGCCGCATTGACCGGCCGCGGATGGGTCAGGTTGGCGGCGTGGCCGGCGCCTTCGATGAGCACCAGTTCCGCGTCCGGCATTTCGTCAATCAGGACCTGGGCCCGCTCGAGCGGTATGGCCATGTCGGCGTCGCCGTGGATGACCAAGGCCGGGACTTCGATCGTCGCGATCCGGTCGGTGATGTCGTCGCGGTTCGCCAGGGTCTGCATGCACTGGGCGAGGTTGACCGGCTTGGCCTTGGCCCATTTGGCGCGCCAAGTCGCGGCGCCGGGCCAGTTCTCACCCAGGATGATATGCTCGACCACATCGGCGATCTCGGTGGAGAGACCATGGGCCTGCCACTGGGCGGTCAGCTCCATGTGGCCCACCAACGCTGCCGGATCCTCGCAGCCGGCCTGGGTGTCGATGAGGATCAGGGCGCGCACGATGTCAGGATGGGTCAAGGCGCAGCGCAGCGACAGGAACCCGCCTTGGGACATGCCGGCCAGGACCGCGCGCCGGACACCCAGATGGCGCAATAGACCGGCCAGATCGTCGGCTGAATCGTAATAGCTGAAGGGCTCCAGGCTATCGGCGGCGGTCTGGCCGTGGCCGCGCTCATCCCACGCGATGCAGCGATAGGCGCCGCGCAGCGCCTCGACCTGGGGCGCGAACATCTCGTGGTCCATGAGCAGGCCGTGGGAGAAGACCACCGCCGGACCGTCCCCGCCGGTATCCTGATAGAAGATGTCGCGCCCGTTGATGTTCGCGAAGGGCATGGGGTTCCTCCAGGCTTTTGTCTTGTTGTTGGCGGCACTATGGCCGCTGCTGACCTCAGGGTCGCCGAGAATCGCGTGGCGGGCGACCGGTTGGGGCCCGTGGAGCCAGCCAACTAAACGCGCTTCACTTGACTCGGCGAATGCTGGTAGGACGCCGGGCGGAGCCTATGATCATGGATGATATCGCCGAGCCCGCCCTGACGGCCGAACCTGTCGCGTTGCCGGAACCTTCGCTGGAAGAGCGCGAGGCCGAATATGAGCGGTTCGTCTGGGCCAATCTGAAGCGCAACTATCTGGGCAACTACATCCACGGCATGCTGGGCATGACCGGCTTTCGGCTGGTCAACGCCCCGACCTTCATTCCGGCCTATCTGCACATGCTGGCCGCGGGCGCCCAGGCCGCCCTGCCCAAAGCGCTGCACATGTTCGCCGGCCCCGACGCCGTGGTCGGCCTTGGCCTGGCGCTGCAGCAGATGGGCCAGGTGATTTCGCCGATCATCGGCGCGTCCCAGATCGAGCATCGCAAGCGCGTCCTGCCGGTGGCTATGCTGATGGGCACCATGATGCGCGTGCAGATCCTGGGGATGGCCATCGTCGGCTGGCTGCTGCAGGGGCTGCCGCTGCTGGCGGCCATGCTGTTCTTCCTATTCCTGCTGGGATTGTTCTCAGGCTGCCAGCGCGTGGCGTTCCAGCTGCTGCTGTCCAAGGTGATCCCGATCAGCCGGCGCGGCCGGCTGCAGGCCTGGCGCAATGTCACCGGCGGCCTGATCGCGGCGGTGCTGTCCTATGTCGCGGGCCGGTATCTGATCGGCCAGCACGTCTGGCGCAACGGCTATTCGACGACCTTTCTCGCCGCGTTCGTACTGACCAGCCTGGGCCTGACGGCGCTGCGGCTGTTGCTGCGCGAGCCGGATCCGCCGACAGTGCGGCCAAAGATGGGCGTCGCCCAGCGGCTCAGGGATGTCCCGGCGCTGCTGACGGGCGACCGCGGCTTTCTCTATTTCATGATGGCTCAGACCTGTTCGGTGGCCGGCCGGATCGCAACTCCGTTCTACATCCTGTTCGCACGCTCGACGATCGAGTTGACCGGAGCCAATATCGGGCTGATCTCGCTGGCCTATCTGGGCGCCGATACGATCACCAACGTGCTGTGGGGCCATCTGGGCGACAAGAGCGGGTTCCGCTCCACCTTCATCATCGCCCTGGTGTCCTGGATCGGCTCGACCCTGCTGTTGATGGGCGCGCACAACGAGGCGCTGATCCTGGTCGCCTTCTTCGGCTTGGGCGCGGCCCAGTCGGGTTATAATATGAGTTCGCAGACCATGGTGCTGGAGTTCGGCCTGCGCGAGGACATCGCCATGCGGCTGGCCTTTTCCGCGACCGCCGAGGGGATTATGGCGACGCTGGGCCCGCTTATCGGCGGATTGATGGCGGTCACGGTCGGCTACACCAACCTGTTCTGGACCTCGATCGGGTTCGAGGTGGTCGCCCTGGTGCTGTTGCTGACGCTGGTCGAGGAACCGCGCAATCGCCCACACAACCGCCGGCCCACCGCCAGTCAGGCGGGTTGAATCGGTGCGGCCGCGGCCACGTGTTGCGTGACCCAAGCGCAGGCTTCGCCATTCTTGACAGCAACAGCCATGGCCGAGGTCTCGCCGTTGTTCAGACACAATTAAGATCATATTTGGTCAACTTCGATAACCTATAGCTTAGTGATCCATCGACCTATTTATAAAATCGACCCCATGCGTTCGATCGAATCCTCATAACTTTCAACGATTGATAGGCTGACCACTGAGTTCATTTGGAACCTCCGCATTGAGTGGGCGTTATCCAGTCCACGAACTACAATTATTAAACGGAGGAACTGCCGTGACTATGAACCAAACAGTGGACACGCCTAACGAAACCTGGGGCGCGCCCGCGGGGCCGGCGACCGGTTCGATCGGCGACGCATCGGCCATCTATCGCCGCCTTGATCAAAGCCGGCATCAGCGTCGGCCGGCTTGGATGCTCCCCGCCGCGGCGGCTTTAGTCGTTGTGGCCGGAGGCGGAGCCCTGGCCTACACGCTGATAGGCTCGCACCATGCCCCGCCACCCCTGGCGTCGCCGCAGGTCGCCGCCAACGACACCTCCGCGACGCCTGCCCCGGCGGCGGCCACTCCTGACCAAGCGGCCCCGGCGGCGCGGAGCGCCCCCGCGGACAATACCCCGGCGCCCGCGACGCGAAGCGATCGACACAGGCCTGTGACCCACGCCGCTCGCGCGGCTTCAAGGGAGGCGCAGGCTTCCATGCCGGCGGCGCCGGTCCCCTACGCGCCCTCGGCCAACAGCTCCGCGGCCGATGTCAGCGCAACGACACCTGCTCCGGCGCCGAGCGCGCCCGACATGACCGCGCCCGCTCCGACCCCGCCGCCGGCGACCGCGGCCCCCGCGCCGACGGCCCCGACAGTGACCGCGGCGCCCCCGGCTCCGGTCGCGCCTATTACGCCGCCGAACGCCTAACCGTCAACTGACCGGCATTCGAGCCGTCAATATCCCTCTGGGCGAGCCGCCAACGCGGAACAGCCTGGAGGGATTTTTTTGTTGGCCGTCCAAAACGGCGGCCGCACGAACCGCCTCTTTCCGGATCGGCGCGCCTCGCGCATATGATGCGGTTCGGACGGAGACGAGCCATGGCGCCTATCCTGTTGATCCACGGCGCCTGGCATGGCGCCTGGTGCTGGGACCGATTGATCCCGGTTCTGACCGCACGCGGGCGCAAGGCGGTGGCGATCGACCTGCCCGGCGGCGGCGACGACCAGACCCCGCTGGCCGAGGTGACCCTCGATCTCTACGCGCAGCGGGTGGTCGAGGCGCTGGAGGCGCTGGATGAACCCGCCATCCTGGTCGGACACTCGATGGGCGGGCTGTCGATCACCGAGGCCGCCGAGCGAGCGCCGGAGCGGGTCGCGAAGCTGGTCTATCTATGCGCCTTCATTCCCCGCGATGGAGAGACACTGCTTAGCCTCGCCGGAGAATCCGATCCGGCTGACGTCGCGATGGAGACGATTTTCTCCGATGACGGCCTGAGCATCACGGTCGCCGACGAGACTATCAAACCCGCCTTCTACGCGGATTGTTCCGACCAGGATGTGGCTTTCGCCAAGGCCCGGCTGAGGCCGCTGGCGATGAAGCCTGGGACGACGCAGGTGCATGTGACGACCGAGCGGTTCGGTCGGGTCCCGCGCGTCTATATCGAGTGCACGGAGGATCGGGCCATTCCGATCGCGCGGCAGCGAGCGATGGCCGCCGCTTCCGCGCCGATCGAGGTCCACACTCTGACGACCAGCCATTCGCCCTTCTTCTCCGCGCCCGAAGCGCTGGCGGACATCCTGGCCGGACTGTGATCGCCGGCTGGACAGGCTGATCAGCGCACGCCGAAATGGTCCGCCGCCACGTCGAGCGCCAGGCCAAGGGCGCGGCGATAGGCCTCCTGCCCGCTGCCGCCGCTGACGAAGTGGCTGATGCAGCGTGCATGGCCCGCGACTTCGCGCAGCGCCCGCACCCCGCGGCCGTTGCGATCGGCGATCCGCACCTTTTCCTCAATGACGGCCATGGCGCAGGCCAGGCGCAGGCGGCGCGACTGCCAGGCCTCCGCCCTCGCGCTCGCCCCCGCGCCGGAGCCGCGCCGATCCAGGTCGCCCATCTGGGAGCGCAGATCGCGTTCGGGATCGGCGGCCTCATAGATCTCGCGATAGAGCAGGCCGGCCTTGAACTGGACGGCGCTGATCGCGCCGGACCGCCGGAGTGTTTCCAGGCCGTCACGGCTTTGGATGCGGACCCGGCCGCGGGTCTCGGGCCGACGGGATATGTCGACGATCTCGCCGCGTCCACGTTCGAGCGCGACGGTGTCGTCCAGACCCAGCCGAATGCTGTCGGCGGCTTGGCCGGCGCGCAGGGCGGCCTCCAGCGCTCTGAGGGCCTCGACACCGCGCGTGATGCGCGAGAGGTCGGCGGATGCAAGGTCGTCGCTCGCGCGGCGCCAATCCTGTTCCTGCTGGGCGGTGAGCGGCCGGCCGTTGATGGTCAGGCGCGGACGGAGGGCCGCGGTCTTCCGTTTCGATCTGGCCATCTAGCGGGGTTTCCTGACGATTCTGGTTCGGGGCGCGCAATTCGCCGCGCCAGCCTGGCCGGTCGCCAAGGCCTCCAGCAGCTGCGGCGCGACACGACCGCCGAAGGCGCGCGCCTGGTGGGTCGCGCAGTAGCCGCGGCCGCGCTCCACGGACGCGCAACAGAACAGCGTGCGATAGTCGCCCGGCGCCTCGGCTGGCCCAAGCGGCCAGGCGCATTGCCCCAGCGGCCGCCGCGCCAAGGTCTTCGGATCCGCATCGGCGGGCGCCGGCCAATCCATGAAGGGCAGCGGCTCACGCCGCCCATCAGCGTGGCCGTCATTGGGCCGGAGGAACGGCGTGCGCAAGGAGGACGAGCGGACTGGCGGCTCGAAGACCCGAGCGCCGATACGCGCCGCCCTCATCGCGGACTGGAGCGGATTCGCGCCCATCAATCCCAGGCGGCGGCGCTTTGAGACGACAGCGTTTTTGCTGACGTCGCCGATCAGCTGAGCACTGACCGCCGCGCTCAGCCCAAGCGCGTAGTGCGCCCGCAGCAGTTCCGTTCGCTGGTGCGACCAGCCCGGATTGTCGGACTCAGCGCGCATGGCCAAGCCCGGTCGAAAAGGTTGACGCCGCGAGAGGAATAGAGGGGACACGGGCGCGTTTCGGCCCGCATCCCCCCCGCGCTAGCCAACCGGACCCAGGGGGGCGGGGGCCGACGACCCGCGTTGTCCGGGCGAAGGGGTTCGGATTACCGGACCCGCCTCGCCGATACCGCGCCAGGTTGCGCCTAGAAGGTGCATGAGTCGTAACTGTGCGCGACTTGCGTGTGTATATTTTTGTCGGCCAGCGCGTGGTTTGCGGCGACGCTCCGCTCGCCGGTGGTGTAGGACGGGAACAAATCATGAACATAAGGTGCCATATGGTCACCTTAGACGTCAAGCGGGATGTGACCAAAAAAAGCTAGCGGCTTTTTCAAAATGTGACAGTATGTGCCCATGGCCAAGCAGCCGCACTATATCCGAGAATGGCGCAAGCACCGGGACCTGACCCAGGAGCAGCTGGCCGAGCGCATCGGCATCGCACGCAGCTATCTGACCAAGATCGAGCGCGGCACGCGCCGCTACGACCAGCCGTTTCTGGAAGCCGCCGCCGAGCAACTGCGGTGCGAACCCTGCGATCTGATCATGCGCGATCCCTCGGATCCCGAAGGCATCTGGTCGATCTGGGACTCGCTGAAACCGGCCGAGCGCGTCCAGGCGATCGCGGTTCTGCGCGCCATCCAGGGCACGGCCACGGGAACAAACGGATAGACGGACCCCTTGACCGCAACCGCCGCATTGCGCGCCCGTGGCGTGGCGCACTAGGTTGAGCCGCGCGGCCGGTCGCGCCACGGAGGCTGAGGGCGCATGCGCGTCATAGGTCGGTACTTCTCCATTGGCGCGACGCTCGGATCGGTGAGCGGCCTGGTCATGCTGGTGCTGGTCTGGACCTGGATGACGGTGCATCTGGGTCTGCTGGGGTTTCTGGTCGGCTGGATTCCCGCTGGGCTGGCCGCGGCGGCGCTCTGGCTGGCCATGGTGGTGTTCTGGGGCCCGATCCTGATCGTCGGGGCCATGATCTCGGCGGCGCTGTTGGTGCTGCGAGCTCACCCCGGGCGCGACTGGTCGATCCACGAACCCCCGGCGGCCAGCGAAGCGGACGACCGCTCAACCGGCGGGGCGAGCCCGCGCGAGGCCGACCCGGCCATACCCCGGGAGGCGCAGAGCGAGCCGCCGGCGACGGCGGCGCCGCAACCGCCGCTTGGGCCGCTCGAGAACCAGGCCGCAACGGCCGTCCCGCCCGCCAGCCCAGCCGCGCCAGCCGCTCCCGCGCCGAACACGCGCCAGCCCGAAGATCTGGGCGGCGATGCAGCCGCGGCGGGCGACACGTCGCGCAAGCCGCGGCGGTAGTCCGCTTCCGGCGCGCGAAGACCTATACGCTTAGTCACATAGGCCTGATCCAGGCCTATTTTTTGTGCCGCACCGTCACTTGTGGATTGACAAAATAGTTCCCATATGGCACAATTCACTACATTTTTGACGAAAGCTTCGCCATGCCGGACGCCGTTCTGACCGCCCAGCGTCAGCACAGACTGACGTTGATGGGTCGGCTGCACGACGCCGAGGACGATCACAACGCCGCCGTTCTAACCGCTCGCGGCGGCGTGGCCGCGACGGCCTTGGACGGCGATATCCTGCTGTGGCAGGCCTTGGGTTCGGCGATCGTCGATCTGGCGCGCCTGTTGCGCGCCTATTGCATCGCCAGCGCCTTTTGTGACGCCCGACCAGGAATCGAACCCCTGGCGGCCCGCTTGGTCGAGGCGATCGACGATCAGATCGACCGCCACGCCTGGGACGTGATTCAAGCTCAGGCCCGCCTGCAAGCGGCGCGGGCTGACGGATGAGCCCTCCCCTGGCCTATTGGCACAGCGGCGGCGACATGATGTGCGTGGGCGGGAAAATCCTCAGTCCCGCTGACGCCGCCTGGCTTTATGACCTCTATCTCGACGAGGCGCGCGCGGCGGCCGAAGCCGGCGACGGCGCGGCGGGCGCACGAGCCCTGGAGCTGGCGACGGAACTGTCCGCGGCCGGCGAGGCCGCCGGGCGGTGGCGCCGGGCCAGCGTCCGGCTGGCCGTCCGCTGAGCCAGACTATCTTTCCGTAACTCGCCAGCGGCGCGCCGACCAAGATCGCCATCAAGTCCCCCTATGGTCGATACGAGGCGACCCGGGAGTCTTAGGAGCGCCGCAACGTATAGACCACGAAAGGACCGTTGACCGGATCGAGGAAGTCCCGCGTAGCGTCGCGCGCCATGCCCACGCGGTGCATCACCGCGCGTGATCGCGCATTGGTCGGGGCGGTGTAGGCGATGATTTCGGCGAAACCCATCCGCTCGAAGCCGTCGCGCAAGGCCGCCGCCGCGCCCTCCGAGGCGTAGCCGAAGCCCCAGGCCGCGCGGATCATCCGCCAGCCGATCTCGACGCCGGGTGCGCAAGGATGATCATCCCTGACCGGCATGACGCCGACATAGCCGAGAAGCATGCAGTCCTCGCGCCGCTCCATAGCCCAACGCCCGTATCCAAGCCGTTCGATCGCTCGCAGATACCGATCCTGCTTCTCGCTGCATTCAGCCGCGGTCAGGGGCACCGGAAAGTCGTGCATCACCTCAGGATCGGCGTTCATGGCTGCGAAGGCCGGGCGGTCGCCGTCACGCCACGGACGCAGGATCAGTCGGTCTGTCTGGATCATCGCGGCGAATATCGGGCTGAGGGGTGGTTGCGACGAGCGGCGAGCTTTATCACGCCTTCGAACAAGGAGTTCAGACGTGGTCCAAAATTCCATCGCCCTGGCGCTTCACGGCGGCGCCGGCGCCCGGCCAGGCCGGGACTACAGCCGTGAGACCGCCCATATGCGGGGGCTGGTGGAACTCGCGCGGGATCAGCTGCTCGCGGGCGCCGCGGCGCTCGACGTCGCCGTGGACACAGTCACCGCGATGGAAGCGTCGGGTCTTTATGTCGCGGGGCGAGGCGCGGCGGCCAATCCCGACGGCGACTATGAACTCGACGCCTGCCTGATGGACGGGGCGACCCAGCGGGCCGGGGCGGTGGCCGCGCTGCAAGGTTTCAGGAGTCCGATCCAGGCGGCGCGCGCGGTGATGCAGCAGACCCAGCACGTGCTGCTGGCCGGCGCCGGCGCGGCGGCGTTCGCGCACGCCCAGGGCTTGGACGAAATCGGCGACCCGGCCGCCTGGTTCCAGGCGCTGAGCCCCAATATCGAGGCTCCCGCTGCGGGCGGCCTGGCCCATGGCACGGTCGGCTGCGTGGTCCGAGACGCGGCAGGACGCCTGGCGGCCGCGACCTCGACAGGCGGGACCTATGGCAAAATGCCGGGACGGGTCGGCGACACGCCCATTCCCGGCGCCGGCGCCTGGGCCGACGGCCAGGTCGCGGTGTCCTCGACCGGGCTGGGCGAATTCTTCCTGCGCACCGCGGCGGCGGCTCAGATCGCCTTTCGCATGCGGTTTGGCCGGCAATCGTTGGAGGCAAGCGCTCAGGCGGCCTTGGCGGAGATCAAGGCCTTGGGCGGCGATGGGGGCGTGATCTGCGTGAGCGCCGACGGCCAGATCGCCATGCCCTATGTGTCCGGCGGCATGAAGCGCGCCGCGCTCTACCCGGATGGGCGTATTGTCGCTGGAGCCTTCGAAACCCTGGACTAAGAGCGGTCGCGTCCTCTGCTTCAGCCTTCGCCTGACCCTGGTTCGGACACGCCGGTGGGGTTTTGCGCCTCAGCGCGCTCCTTCTCCTGCTGCTTCGCCCTGGCCTTCTCGGCGAGTTTGGCGGCCTTGAGGCGCTCGCGTTCCTGGCGCTCGAATTGGTAGTTTGGTTTTCGACCCATCAGTCTGGCGTCCTTTCCTGAAGCGCGGCGGCGAGCGGTCTCACCGGTCCCACGATGTTGTTTGGCGGCCTTTATGCACCTTCGCGGACTTTACTCGTCAAACGGCGGCGGCAGTTGACCGGATTTGAACAGAATGGTCGGATTCTCGTCATAGTCCCCCATCTCCACGTCCGCCGATGTCGCGAAGGCGACCACGCCCAACCGCAGGGGCGCCAGGCGCTCGGCTTTTCGCCGCGCCTCTTCGGCCGTCGCGCAGCCCACCTGCGGCTCGGCCTTGAGCGCCTTGCCGCGCCCGGCGACATAGGCCTGGATGATATAGACGGTTTCTCTGGCCATCCGTCTCCAGACGCCTTCGACCGACCAGCGTCAAGGGCCAAGACGCGGCGTATTAGCGCAACGGGCGCCGAGGAAACGACGGCTGGAAGCGCGACGAGTCATCTTACGTCTGCTAAGTTGGCGCAAACCGCGGGAGGATCACATGGCTGACGGTGCGGGCGATATTCTCAAGAACGCCAGGGCGGAGGCCTACGCCATGCCGCTGGACCAGATCGAACTCGCTAATGCCGAGCGGTTCCGGGACAATACGATGTGGCCGTTTTTCGAGCGGATCCGCAATGAGGACCCGGTCCATCATTCGGTGCATCCCGAGCATGGACCCTACTGGTCGATCACCAAGTACAACGACATCATGGCCGTCGACACCAATCATGGGGTCTTTTCGTCCGAGGGCGGCATCACCATCGTCGAGCAGGACGACGACTTCCAGCTGCCGATGTTCATCGCCATGGACCCGCCCAAGCACGACGCTCAGCGCAAGGTGGTGAGCCCGATCGTCTCGCCGCACAATCTGGCGACCATGGAAGCGATCATCCGATCGCGCGCCGGCAAGATCCTGGACGAGCTGCCCATCGGAGAGACCTTCGACTGGGTCGATCGGGTTTCGATCGAGCTGACCACACAAATGCTGGCGACCCTGTTCGACTTCCCCTTCGAGGAGCGGCGCAAGCTCACCCGCTGGTCGGACGTAGCTACGGCGGGCCCCGAAACCGGCATCGTCGAATCCGAGGATGCGCGCCGGGCGGAGCTGATGGAATGCGCGGCCTATTTCACCGACCTTTGGAACCAGCGGGTCAATTCCGAGCCCGGCAACGATCTGATCTCGATGATGGCCCATGCCGACGCCACCCGAAACATGGAGCCGATGGAGTATCTGGGGAACCTGATCCTGCTGATCGTCGGCGGCAACGACACCACCCGCAACTCGATCAGCGGCGGCCTTTTGGCCCTGAACCAGAACCCTGACCAGTACCAGAAGCTGCGCGACCACCCCGAACTGATCCCCAGCATGGTGCCCGAAATCATCCGCTGGCAGACCCCGCTGGCGCATATGCGCCGCCGAGCGCTGTCGGACATCGAGTTCGGCGGCAAATCAATCAAAAAGGGCGACAAGGTCGTCATGTGGTACGTCTCGGGCAATCGCGACGAAGAGGCGATCGAGAACCCGGAAGCCTTCATCATCGATCGCCCGCGGCCGCGCCAGCACATGTCGTTCGGCTTCGGCATCCACCGCTGCGTCGGCAACAGGCTGGCCGAGATGCAGTTGCGGATCGTCTGGGAAGAGGTGCTGAAGCGCTTCCCGATGGTCGAGGTGGTGGAGGAGCCGAAGCGGGTGCTGTCGGCCTTTGTGAAGGGCTACGAGTACATGGCGGTGCGGATCCCCGCGCGGAACTAGGCTGTAGTCCGGGCAACGAACTCGAGCTTATAAACCGAAGACGATCACCTCAGCGTGTCATCCCGGACGGCCTGCAAGGCCGAGCCGGGATCCAGGGCGGTGCACACGGTCCCTGGGCCCCGGCTCTCCGCTTCGCTGCGGCCGGGGTGACGATTAAAAGATGGCGTCCTGAGGCCGTCGTCCGCCCGTCTTGCCAGGGCCGGGTGACTGGTATCTGATCGCCTGGAATAACCAGCGCGGCTCGCTCGACCGAGCCCGACGGGAGGGTCCATGGCCGACGGGACAGTCCATATCAATCAGGAGGCTCGGGACCGGGCCTATTCGACGCCGCTGGAAGATTTCCACGTCGGCGATCCGGACCTGTTCCGGACGAATACGCACTGGCCGTGGTTCGAGCGGCTGCGGCGCGAGGAGCCGGTGCATTATTGCCGAGACAGCGAGTTCGGCCCCTATTGGTCGGTAACCAAGTACAACGACATCATGACGGTGGACACCAATCACGGCGTCTTTTCGTCTGACGCGGCGCTGGGCGGGATCACCATCCGCGACGCGCGCCCGGACCTGCGGCGACCAAGCTTCATCGCCATGGATCCACCCAAGCACGACGTCCAGCGCAAGACGGTCAGCCCGGTGGTGTCCCCCGCCAATCTGGCCACCCTGGAGCCGATCATCCGCGAGCGGGCGGCCAAGATCCTGGACGAACTGCCGGTCGGCGAGACCTTCGACTGGGTCGACCGGGTCTCGATCGAACTGACCACCCAGATGCTGGCGACCCTGTTCGATTTCCCCTTCGAGGAGCGGCGCAAGCTAACCTATTGGTCGGACGTGGCCACCGCCCTGCCCATCGCCGGCGGTCTGGTCGAGACCGAGGACCAGCGGCAGGACATCCTGATCAACCAGTGCCTGGCCAAGTTCCTGGAGCTGTGGAACCAGCGGGTCAACGCGCCGCCGGCTGGCGACCTGATCTCGATGCTGGCCCACGGCGAGGCGACGCGGAATATGACGCCGGACGAATACCTGGGCAACGTCATCCTGCTGACCGTCGGCGGCAATGACACCACGCGCAACTCGATCAGCGGCGGCCTTTTGGCGCTGAACCAGAACCCGGACCAGTATCAGAAGCTGCGCGAGCATCCCGAACTGATCGTCAGCATGGTTCCGGAAATCATCCGCTGGCAGACGCCGCTGGCCCATATGCGCCGCACCGCGACCGAGGACATCGAGGTCGGTGGCAGGGCCATCCGCAAGGGTGACAAGGTGCTGATGTGGTACGTCTCCGGCAATCGCGACGACGAAGCGATCGAGGACCCTGACGCCTTCATCATCGATCGGGCCCGGCCGCGCCAGCACCTGTCGTTCGGTTTCGGCATCCATCGCTGCGTCGGCAATCGCCTGGCCGAGATGCAGCTGCGGATCGTCTGGGAGGAGATCCTGAAGCGGTTCGCCTTCATCGAGGTGATGGAGGAGCCGACCCGGGTGCGCTCGAGCTTCGTCAAAGGCTATGAGACGATGAACGTGCGGATACCGGCGCGGCTTTGAGGGCGGCGCGCGGCTTACCGATGAGGTGACCCAACGCAAATCGGGCCAGGCGGATTCACCTGGCCCGGCTAAACACGTTGTTTAGTCCATGGCGCCCTAGGTGTTTAGTCCCGGGCTTTGATGGATTGGATTGAGCCTGAATCGTTCGGGCTCTTTTGTCCACATTTTGCAGATGAACTCGTAGGGGGTCAGGCCCTTCAGGGTCTTCAGGCGCCG
>Ga0302314_10002405_pt1 | contig 34698 bp, 36 predicted proteins | sample III_Palsa_N2_3_FD_200533 | JGI IMG/M metagenome (GOLD analysis project Ga0302314, IMG submission 200533) | Peat permafrost microbial communities from Stordalen Mire near Abisko, Sweden - III_Palsa_N2_3 | ecosystem: Environmental > Terrestrial > Soil > Palsa > Peat permafrost | place: Sweden...
GCGGCTTCCGCATGGGAAAGTCCCGCGCCGTAGCAGAGCGAAACGCACACCCGCTCGGCCTCGGAGAGCGATTTCATCGCCTCGTCGAGGTCGATCCTGTCGTCGGCGCCGGGCGCGTGGCTCTGCATTTCGGCCGCGTCCAGCTCGGCCGCCTCGGCCAGCAGGTCGGCCCGCGAGGCGCGGCGCCAGCGCTTCACATAGAGCCTGGCGGCGATGCGGCAGACCCAGGCGCGGAATGCGCCCTCGCCGCGGAACTCGGCGATCTGTTCGAACGCGGTCAGGAACGCATCCTGGCCGATGTCGTCGGCGCTGGCGCCGTCGGCGCCCATCCGCCGCAGCAGCCCGCGCACCGCCGAGCCGTGCCGGCGCACCAGCTCGCCGAAGGCCGCGCGATCGCCGCCCGCCCCCAGCGCCACGAGCTCGAGGTCGTGGGCGCTGGCCAGCGGCGGTCGCTTGGGGGGTGGCGTTGTCGCCATGGCGGAGCCGTCTCCCGTCGGACGCTCGCCTCAGATCCGGGGCGGCGGCGGGGGCGCGTGGCGTCCCGCCAGGTACAAGAGCAGGTAGGCCAGCCCGATAAAGGCGGGAATGGCGCCCGATCCGGCGACGATGCCCCCGACGATACCGCCGGCCGTGTCGTTGGCGAACGACAGGCCGTAGCCCATCCCCAGCCCCAGGCCGCCCAACCCCAGCCCCACCGCGATCAGCACGATCGCCCGGCGCAGATCGCGTGGCGTCCCGCCGCCGGCGCTCTCGGGCAGCCGCGGCGCATCGACCGGCTCGGCGGTCAGCGATGCGATCAGCTCCGGCGGCACCGGCTGGCCCTTTTCGTAGGCCGTGCGCATCAGGTCGTAGAGCCGCTCACGCTCGCGCGAGCGGATATAGCGCGGGCCGAGCGTCAGCCCGAGCACGATCAGCACGACCGCGCTCCAGAAGATCAAAGTACCCATCGCGTCCGCCAAGTCTCCGAAGTCAGAGAAGCCGATCATGGTCTCTCGCCTCTCCCATTGCCAGCGGCCCTGAACCGCCCCTCATGCCTGGAAGAGGCTCACGCCCCCCCGTTCGGATGCGGCGCGCCGGATGAAATCTTGGTCATTATTATCCACCCCCATGGGCGAGGGGGACCACGAAGTGGTGGAGGCGGTACGTTGCAGCGCGCGACTCCGCCAAGCCGCCGCCACAGGGTTCACAACGAAAAACACGGACGGCTAGGGCCCCAAGGCCTCACCCGTCCGTGTGATCGTGTTTCAGCCGGTCTCGCGGCTTAGCCTACCGCCGCGCCGCGCCGAGCGCCCGCGAATAAGGAACAGAGATCGCCCGACGAATGGTCTGACTGGTTTGCGCCATCGCGGCCTTCGCCGCCAAGACTCTCCAGCGCCTCGAAAGTTCTTCGTAGGCACGCTTGCGCCGGATGTTCTCAGGTAATTCGCTGAGCTCGTGCGCCAGAACAGAGCGCGTCAGATAAAAACTTGCGGTATACATGGCGATACCCCTTGTACGACTTTAAGGCGCCAGCACCGAAGTTGGTTCCACCGCGAACCGGTCTGTCCCACGCGCCGGGTCGGCGTCAGATGCCGTGCAGGCCGCCGAACAGCCAGAGCACCACGAGCACGACGACGATCAGTCCAAGCACGCCGCCGAGGCCAGGCAGGCCATAGCTTCTGTGCGCGTAATAGCCGCCGCCGCCGCCAAACAGCAGGAGCAGAACGATGATGATGAGGATCAGGGTCACGGCGTCACCTATGTGAAAGACACCGATGCGTCGATGACCGGCAGAGCTTGAACGGATCAAGTCGGTCGTGGTTCCGGCCCTCTAGTCGTGGGTTTCTGGCCAGCCGTGGTCCTCGGCGTCCATCTTCGCGCGGGCGATCAGGGTCAGCAGCTTTGCTCGCTTGAGCGCCGTGGACGCAAGAACCAGTTCGGCCCGGTAGTTCCGCACGCTCTGGTGATGCATCGCTTCGGCAAACGCTTTGGACATTTCGGCCTTCCTCTCGGATAGCCCCCGTGAAGCCGACCATCACCTTGATCCAACCGAGAGTCACGCTCGCATTTGACAAACACAGCCTAAATCGCGAGTGGGGTCGCGCGACGGTCTCCGATCTCGCCGCCAGTACGTAAAAGGCGCCCCCGGCTTGGCCGAGAGCGCCTTCACCTGTCCCCCGACAGGTAAGCCTGCGTCGCGATCATCGCGCCGGGGCCACGAAACTGAAGCCGGCTTATGTCCGTCGCCCTCGGTCTCGGCAATCAGCGTTGTGTCGCACCCGGGTGGGGCGCCACGTTCGCCGCACGGACGACACTTAGTTGCCGCAAAGAGCAACCTTAGCGAACATCGCTCGTTCAGTTGGCTGTCAGGCGGCTCCCGCCCTCCCCCGACAGTTGGGCCGTCTCAGAGCCCACTGGGATATCTCCCCAATGGGCCCTTTGGATTTGCGCGACGCGCGGGTCGACAGGCGCGTAAGCCGCAGCCGGCGGCATCTGAAGGAGCTATGCATATGCCCGCCCCGCCCAAGATTCTCCTGATCGTCGAGGATCAGATTCTGCTGGCCATGGGGCTGAAGGAGGACCTTGAGGATGGTGGCTATCGGGTGCTGGAGCTGGCCGTCCGACACCAGGAGGCGCTGGGTTTCGCCCGAGAGATCAAGCCTGACCTCGCCCTGGTGAACATCGACCTTGCGAATGGCGACGATGGCGTGGCGCTGGCGCGCGACCTGATCGCAATCGGTGTCCCTGTCCTGTTCATCAGCGGTCAGCCGGAACGAGCCAGGGTCGAAAAGGCGGTGGCGATCGCTTCGCTCGCCAAGCCCTACAGCGGGGCGGACATGCTGGAGGCGGTCGACTACCTCCTTCGTCGTCAGCCGGAAGACCGGCCCCATCCACGACCACCGAGGTTGGAGGTGTTCGACACCGCCTTCCAGGGCGGCCGATCCGCAGATGCCACTTCGCCGTAGCCAGACGCGACGGGACCCAAGCATCCGCCGGAACTCCGGCGCGTTCACCGCGCGACCCGAGCGTCACCACGGCGCCCCGCGTATGTTCCAAGGAGCCCGGACATGGCCCACAAACCCCACATCCTCGCGCGGCGCTGGCGGGTGCTGTTGGCCGGCGCCGCCGGGATCGCCACCCTGGCCGCCGCCCGCGCATTCGCGCTGCCGCCGGCCCTATCGACCCTGGTGGCCTGGAACGGCGCCAGCCTCGTCTACCTGGCGACGACGATGTGGATGATCTGGCATGACGACGAGGCGGTGGTGCGCCGCCGCGCCGCCTATGAGGACGAGGGCAGCTGGCTCACCTCGGCGATCCTGCTCTCGGCCGTGGCGGCAAGCCTCGCCGCGACCGTCATCGCGCTGAAGGACGCGAAGGCCGTCGCCGCCCACGTGCCGGACGCCCCGCCCTGGGCCTGGGCGTTTTCGGTCTCGACCCTGATCCTGGGCTGGCTGGTGGTGCAGGCGGTGTTCACCCTGCACTACGCCCACCGCTACTTCGGGGACGGCGACGCCGACGGGCGCATGGACCGCGGCGTGAAGTTCCCCGGTCACGCGCCCACCAGCTACATCGACTTCGGCTATATGGCGGTCTGCATCGGCACGTCGGCCCAGGTGTCGGACTTCGACATCACCACCAACAGCTTCCGCCGCCTGGTGACATTCCACTCGCTGCTGGCGTTCTTCTTCAACACCATGGTGCTGGCGCTGGGCATCAACATCCTGGCGTCGATCGTCGGCGGCTAGTGTCCCGATTCCGAAGTTCGTAAGCGCATGATGGCAGTCTCCGTCGAACTTCGGAATCGATCAGGACACTAGCAAGTATAAGAATCTAGTGTGCTTTTTTGGATCTGAAGTTCGCTCCGCGCCCGATCCCACGAACAAGCGAACTTCAGATCCAGCACACTAGAGCCTGATGGGCTCATCTTGAGCCCTGAATCAGGCTCTAAACTTTTGAATTTCGAGCACGATCCAGGGATCAGGCGATTCCGCCCGATCGCATCGCTCGAGCCCCCTGCACGGATCGCGCACCCGGACCGCGGCGTCCCTACCCCGGGCTGGACGGCGCGAACGACGTCGGGGCGGAGGCGACGGAGTGGTTCACCAGCGCTCCCGACGGGTGGGTGGCCATGAAGCCCCAGATCGCGGCGCCGGCCACGATCGCCACGCCCAGAACGGCAGGCGCCACCCAAGCGTGGGTCATGCGCGTCGGCTCGTGCGTTCGGATCAGCACGCTGTTGTGAATCACACCCTCGCCGCTGGCGGGGGTTGCGGGACCGTCGTCAAAAGAATGAGCAGCCATCGATATCTCCGATCCGAGGACCGGTGGCGAAGCGTCACCGAGCCTCTTATTGCTCGCGTAGACTCATTGCGCCGAATTTATGAGCGCTGGACGTCAAAGTCCAGTTTTGCATCAACCAGGCGCAATCAGCCGCACTTTCGGGAAGTAGCTCGCATATCGACGAGCATCACGCGTGAGGAGGCTGAGGCCCGAGACAGCTGCGTGGGCGCCAATGTAGAAATCCGGCAGCGGCGAGGTCCGCAGACCGCCGCGTCGGCGATATTCCACGAACGCGCGCCCGGCGACAAACCCAGCCTCATGGGGAAGCGCGAGGCGTCTGAACGCGTCGGCGCCAAGGTGACGATCAATGTCCCTCATGGTTGCAAACCCTGAAGCGATTTCAGCGTAGATGATGGGATTGATCGCAACCTCGTCACGATCGGCGGCGTCGCTAAGCGCGGCCTCGGACCATCCCCGCCATGATGGATCCTTGGTCAGGACGTCGATGATGACGTTGGAATCGACCAGCACCATGGCCGACCAGCTCAGCCTTCGTCGGCCGAAGGGCCCCGCATCAGCGCAACGATTTCGTCGGTGGTCATCTTATAGTCGCCGCGTCCGCGCAGGCTCTCGACGAGCTTCTGGCCCCGGGTCCGGCGACCGGCGCCCGTCTTCGCCTTAACGAGGCGAACAACGCCGGCCTCGATTTCGAACGCCACGTCCGTCCCAGGCATGAGACCCGCGCGCTCTCGCACGTCCTGAGGGATGGTGACCTGACCCTTGCTGGTGATCCGCATGGCGTAGCTCTTTCTTACCAACCACGGTAAGAATATCGCCTTCGCGCCGCGAATTCAACGTCGCGTTCCGGTCATTCCCACTCGATCGTACCCGGCGGCTTCGAGGTCACGTCGTAAACCACCCGGTTCACCCCCCGCACCTCGTTGACGATCCGGGTCGCGGCGCGGGTCAGCACGTCCCAGGGGAATTCGAACACGTCGGCGGTCATGCCGTCGGTTGAGGTGACCGCGCGCAGGGCCAGCACGTCCTCGTACGTGCGCGCATCGCCCATCACGCCCACCGTTTTCACCGGCAATAACACCGCGAAGGCCTGCCAGATCGCGTCGTAGAGGCCGGCCTTGCGGATTTCGTCGAGGTAGATCGCATCGGCCTGCTGCAGCGTCGCCACCTTCTGCGGCGACACCTCGCCGGGGATGCGGATGGCGAGGCCGGGGCCGGGGAACGGGTGGCGGCCGACAAACGCCGGCGGCAGGCCGAGCTCGACGCCGAGCGCCCGCACCTCGTCCTTGAACAGTTCCCTGAGCGGCTCGACCAGCTTCAGCTTCATGTGCTCGGGCAGGCCGCCGACGTTGTGGTGGCTCTTGATCACCGCCGAAGGCCCGCCGCGCGCCGAAACGCTCTCGATCACGTCCGGATAGAGCGTGCCCTGGGCCAGAAACGCCGCGCCCTTGATCTTCGCCGCCTCGCGGTCGAATACTTCGATGAACACCCGGCCGATGATCTTGCGCTTGGCCTCCGGCTCACTGACGCCGGCCAGCTCACCCAGGAAATGTTTCGCTGCTTCAACGTGAACCAGCGGAATATTGTAGTGATCTCTGAACAGGGTCACCACCTCGTCGGCCTCGTTCAGCCGCATCAGGCCGGTGTCGACGAAGACGCAGGTGAGCTGCTCGCCGATCGCTTCGTGGATCAGCACCGCCGCCACCGACGAGTCGACCCCGCCGGAGAGGCCGCAGATCACCCTGCCGTCGCCGACCTGCTCGCGGATGCGGGCGATCGCCTCGTCCTTGAACCGGGCCATGGTCCAGTCGCCTTTGAGCCCGGCGATGCCGTGGGTGAAGTTGCGCAGCATCAGTGCGCCCCGCGGCGTGTGCGCCACCTCGGGGTGGAACTGGATGCCGTAAAGCCGGCGCCCCTCGTCGGCGATCACCGCGAACGGCGAGCCGGCCGAGGTCGCCACCACCTCGAAGCCCGGCGGCATGGCGGTGATCTTGTCGCCGTGGCTCATCCACACGGTTTCTTCGTCGCCGATGTCGCCGAGGCCGGCCAGCAGCGGGCTCGACTGGGCGATGCGGATCTCGGCGCGGCCGAACTCGCGCGCGTGGCCGCCCTCCACCGCCCCGCCCAGCTGGGCGCACATGGTCATCTCGCCGTAGCAGATGCCCAGCACCGGCACCCCGAGCTCGAAGACCGCCGCCGGCGCCGCCGGGCTCTCGGCCTCGTGCGCACTGGCTGGGCCGCCGGACAGGATCACCGCCTTGGGCGCGAAGGCGGCCAGCATCGCGCCCACCTTGTCGTAGGGATGGATCTCGCAATAAACCCCGCTCTCGCGCACCCGCCGGGCGATCAGCTGGGTCACCTGACTGCCGAAGTCGACGATCAGGACGCGGTCGTGGTGGGGGGCAAGGTCCGTCATGGCGGGCATGTAGTGGAGAATCGGCCCCGCGTCATGTGGACACCCTTCTAACCGCCCTTCCCCGCGACCGCGGGGACCCAGGCCTTTCTGACCACGAACCTCGCGCACCCGCTGTTCGTGAGGTTCGTGAGGTTCGTGGTCAATCTTGGAATCCACCCGACAGTCCGAGCCCGCCAGAATAAGCCTGGATCCCCGCGGTCGCGGGGAAAGGCGGAGTACGGATCACCTGCCCCGTTCGCTGCGCCCCTGCGGGTACTTGCCCCGATATTCCATCACCGCCTGCTCCATGGTGACGAAGATCGCCCCGCCGGCGCGCAAGCGCTCGATCAGCCGTTCCAGCATCGCCATCCGGTGGCCGCGGCCGATCACGTGTGGGTGGAAGGTGTAGGTGATCACGCCCCAATCGTAGTGATCCGTCATGTAGGTGAAGTCGGCGAGCCAGTTGGCCCCGACCTGCTCGGCGTTCATCAGTCCCGGCAATATGCCGCTGGGGGTGCGCGAATATTCGAACGCCGGGAAGTCGTCGAGCGACCAGCTGATCGGCATCTCGACCAGCGCGGTATCGGGGCCGAAGCGGATCGGCGCTTCGAGCTCGATCACGTCGCCGTCGCGGGCTTGGTAAGGCAGATAGTCGTGCCCCATCAGGCTGGAATCGTAGACGAAACCGGCGTCCAGCAGCAGGCCGATCGAATGTTCGCTGAGGTCCCACGACGGCGAGCGGTAGCCGCGCGCGTTGCGCCCGGTCAGCGCCTTGATCGCCGCATTGCCCCTGGCCAGCTCACGCGCCTCATCCTCGCGGCTGAGGCTCGCCGGCGGGCGGTGGGTCCAGCCGTGGTGGCCGATCTCGTGCCCGGCTTCGTGCACCGCCCGCGCCGAGGCCGGATAGCTCTCGATGGTGTGGCCGGGGATGAACCAGGTGGCGGGGATCTCGAACTTCGCCAGCAGCGCCAGCAGCCGCTCGGTCCCGACCATGCCGAAGTCGCCGCGCGAGATCATCGTCGGCGTGGTCATGCCGCGCGCGATCGAGCCGGAGGTGTTGTCGAGGTCGAAGGTCAGGCAGACGAAATGCTGCGCCATTCACCTCAATCCGTTTCGGCCGGCGCCGCCAGCACGCATTTGGCGACTCCGTCCGGCGTCATCACCGTGGCCTTCTTGCCGACGCCAGGCCGGAAGTAGAACTCGCCTTGAGATGTTTTCACATAGAGCAGTCCCGGACTGGTGAACTGGCAGACGTTGTAGGAGCCGAGCCCGAGCGATCCCTTCGCCTCCGCCACGCTGCAGTCGGCATAGCCGAAGTCGCGCCCGAAGGCGCCGCCGTTGAACTCGAACACATACGGCAGCGGCGGCCCCTCGGTCTTCACCGCCTGCTGGAACGCCGACGCCGACAGCGCCGGGCACGGCGGCCCGACGATCGCGGCGACGTTGGTCTCGGCGTCGGACTGGGCGATGATCCGCTGCTGCGTCGACAAATCCCAATAGACCGCGCCCGCGACGAACACGATCGCCCCGATCAGCATCGCCCGCCCGATCGCACCGCCAGCGCCCTTGCTGTGGGTCGCGCCGAAATCGCTGGTGTGGGTCATGTCCGCCTCCGAGCATGAAGCAGGAAGCTTCCCGCCGCCGCCGCGGATTGGCAAGCGGCTTCACCAAAGGTTGTCGGCGCCCCTACGCCGCCTCGTCCTTCAGTGACTGCATGTCGATCACGAAGCGGTACTTCACGTCGTTCTTCAGCATGCGGGCGTAGGCGGTTTCGATCTGCTGGATCGGAATCATCTCGATGTCGGACGCCACGCCGCGCTCGGCGCAGAAGTCGAGCATCTCCTGAGTCTCGGCGATGCCGCCGATGCCCGAGCCGGCCATCGAGCGGCGGGCCATCAGGAACGGAAACACCGATGGGCTCTTGTGCGCCGAGGCCGGCGCGCCGACCAGCACCATGGTCCCGTCCAGCGCCAGGGCGTTGAGGTAGGGGTCCAGGTCCATCGAGACCGCGACGGTGTTGATGATCAGGTCGAAGGTGCGGGCCTGCGCCTTCATCGCCTTGCGGTCGGTGGAGATCACCACGTGGCTCGCGCCCAGCCGCCGCGCGTCCGCTTCCTTGCCGGGCGAAGTGGTGAACAGCGTCACCTCGGCGCCCATCGCGTGCGCCAGCTTCACGCCCATGTGGCCGAGGCCGCCCAGGCCGACCACCCCGACCTTCTTGCCCGGTCCCGCGCTCCAGTGGCGCAGCGGCGAATAGGTGGTGATGCCGGCGCAGAGCAGCGGCGCGGCGGCGGCCGGATCGAGCCCCTCCGGCACGCGCAGCACGAACTCCTGGCGCACCACGATCTTGTCGGAATAGCCGCCGTAGGTGTTGGCGCCCGTGCCCTGCTCCGGGCCGTTGTAGGTGCCGGTCATGCCGACTTCGCAGTACTGTTCCAGCCCGCGCTTGCACGGATTGCAGTGCTTGCAGCTGTCGACCATGCAACCGACCGCGACCATGTCGCCAGGCTTGTACTTGCCGACGTCGGCGCCGACCGCCGCGACCCGGCCGACGATCTCGTGCCCCGGCACGGCCGGGAAGTTCACGCCGCCCCATTCACCGCGCGCGGTGTGCAGGTCGGAGTGGCAGACGCCGCAGTAGAGGATGTCGATCGAGACGTCGTTCGGGCCTGGTTGGCGGCGCTCGAAGGCGAAGGGGGCGAGCGGGGTCGTGGCGCTTTGCGCCGCATAGGCATGGGCTTGCATCGAGTAGGTCCGGAAAACTTGGATGGGAGCGTTGGCTGGGGAGAGCCGACCAGCTTCAGCTAAGCGCCCGCCCCGCGAAAGTCAGGGCTTGACCGCGATTTTCCGCGTCAGCGCCGGCGAAGTCGCGCCAGGCCGACGCGGACCAAGCCCACCAACGCGATAAACGCCCAAACGCCTTCCACGATCGCCGCCGACAGATTGAACTTCTGGGTCAGCGACAGCAGGATCAGGCTCGCGCCCAGGAAGTTGATCGCCAGCGACGGCGCGCCCTTGGGGTCCAGCCGCCCCATGGTGGTGACCGCATAGGCCGCCAGGATCAGCGCCACGCCGACCAGGCCGGCGATGTCGTAAGGCCCCATGCGGCGCTATCGTGTGCGGCTGTACTCGTAGTCCTCGCGCCCGCCGCCGGTGGACGCGCGCAGACCGGACGGCAGCGGCGCGCGGGTGGCGTTCATCTTCGAGTGGGCGTCCAGCGCGTCCTGGTCCTGCCAGAGTTCGAGCAGCACCAGCCTGTCGGGATCGAGCGCGCTCTGGAACACCTCGAACTGCTCGCAGCCGGGCTCCCGCATCACCTCTTCGCAGCGGGTGTGGAACGCCGCCGCGAACTCCGCGCCCTTACCGGGCGCCGCGGCGAGGGTGATGATCAAGCGAACCGACATCGCGTGTGCTCCAGGGGGCGAAAACCCGATGGACTAGCGCTGCGGCGCCCGGCGGCGTCAAGGCGTCAGCCCCGGCGCCCAAGCCTTCTTTTGCGTGGTAATCGTGGCGAGGCGACGCTGGGATCGCCGGCGGAGGACCAGATGGCGGGCCTGAAGGACAAGCGCGGCTTCATCGACAAGGACCGGCTCGACCTCTCCGAGCGCCAGGCGGTGGAATACTGGATGAAGCGCTGGGGCGTCACCCGCGACCAGCTCACCGCCGCCCACCGCAAGGCCGGCCGTATGGTCAAGGACATCGCCGCGGAGCTGGGCAGGAAACGCTAGCGGCCGGTTTGCGCGCTCCGCCGCATCGCTCGTCTCCCCGGCGCGTCGACCGCAGCCTGGCGCAGAAGTACAATGATGGCCGCGCCGCCCGGAACTGCTGGGACGGCGACGCAACGCTCACACCCAGAGAATTGCACCTGGCGGGAGACCGTGGGCCTTGGCCGCTGGGGAAGCCTTCGGTGGGCTGCGGGTCAATCGCGCAATGCGCGATATCAGTTTCGCCGGCTCGATCGGCTTCAGCAGGAAGTCATTGCCGCCAGCCGCCAAGCCTAGGCGAAGATCTTCCTTGCGGCGGTGCGCGGTATAGAAGGCGACGGGCACGTATTTGCTGTTGGCCCTCGCCCTTAGCTGCCGGCACGTCTCATACCCATCCATGCCCGGCATCTCGACATCAAGGATGATCAGGTTGGGCGCCATGCGTGCCGCCATGTCCAGGCACGCAGGCCCGCTTTCCACGCCGACGAAGGCATAGTCCTGAGACTCGATGATCGCGGCAAGCAAACGCAGATTGCTCGGGTTGTCATCGGCGGCTAGCACGATCTTTGGCGCGCTGGACGAGTGGACCACCTATGCCTCCTGGCCGAACTCGCCGCCCGGAGGGTTGCGGAAGTGAGGGCCACGCCAATCTGCCGCCGGGACAGTTCTCGATCCGCATTGCCAATCCGTTACGAAGTGACCACTCTGACGTTTTGCCACGTATTGTGACGCACCCTGGGGCTCGGCGGACATCCGCATCCGGCGCCGACGCAAACCGGGCAACGGCCGGCCTTAGTCCGGGCCGCGGTCATCCGGTGCGATGACGGCGGGAAAGTCGCCGCGCACGGTCTCGCCTTCCAGCGCCCCTGCCACGAGCTCGACCGCCTGGAACCCGCGGCCGCGCGAGCGGTGCGGGGCTTCGATCCGCGCCGCTAGCTCTGGCGAGAATCCGAAGCGGCCGTAATAGGCCGGGTCGCCCAGCAGGGTCGCGACCTCGAAGCCGCGCGCGCCAAGCCGCTCAAGTCCGCCCCGCACCAGCCGCGATCCGACGCCGCGCCGCTGCAGGCCGGGCGCTGCGGAGAGGCAGGCGAGATAGGCGCCTTTCACGACGCGCTCATCGACGACCACCGGCGCGGCGCACCACTGCGCGTGCCCGACGATCGCATCGTTTAGGACCGCCACTTCGGCGAGGCATACGTTCGCCTCTTTGCGCACCGCCTGTACCAAGTCGGGCGTGTCGCTGTCGGGCCCAAAGGCCGCGTTCACCAGCGCCCGGACGGCCGCCGCGTCCTTCGCCACTTCAGGCCGGATCGTGAGTTCGAGCATCCGTCGAAGCTAGAGCGGTGCGCCATTGCGCGCCACCTCGCCGCGCGCCGCGGGAGGCGCGCAAGGTCCCGGCTGCAGGACGGCCGGGACCCCGCCAGTCGCGCCGATCCGGGAACGGGAAGCGCGGCCGCTGCCCGCTGCGCCGTGGGGGGTTTTGCGCGTCGGGCAGTTGCCCGTAGACAGGCCAAGATGAACCGAAGCTGACAAATCGAGCTGAGCCTTCTCTTTGTTTTCGGGCGCTCGCGTCAGGTTCGGCTGGGGCCGATCAGACGGTTGAGGGGCGCCCTGTCGCGGCCGCTTTTTCGGGCGCCGGCGTGGGCGTGTCTCGGCGCCCAGGCCGCGCAAGACAAGCGCCAGAAGCCTCTCCACACGCGCCTCGCCGGCTGGCGTCGGCGGGATTTGCCACAGAAATCCCAAGATCCTCAGGAAATCCTCGGGGTCGCCGCCGGGGGCGGATTTCGCCCGAGCCCATCGACGATGCGATCGCGGCGCTCGCCGTCACCCTGACGGACGACGAGGCCGCCAGACTGGAGGCGCCTTACACGCCCCCGTCAGGACAACCAGGGTGTGTCCGATCCGCGCGTGCCGGCCCGTGCCGTGGAGGCGGCGACCGGGTTCAGGACGGCCGCCGCTTAAGCGCCGCGACGAAGAAACCGTCCGTGTCGGCGGTGCGTGGGGTCAGGCGCAGGAAGCCGGCCTCGGTGCGCCACCGCTCCGCGCCTTCCAGCGCCGCAGGTTCGACGGCGAATGCCGGATGGCCGGCGACAAAGGCCGCCACCCGGTCCTCGTTCTCCTCGGCCAGCAGCGAACAGGTGACGTAGATCAGCCGGCCGCCCGGCTTCACGAACGGCGCCGCGCCTGCCAGCACCGCATCCTGCTCGGCGATGCGGCGTTCGAGCTGCTGCTCGGTCAGCCGCCACTTGGCGTCGGGATGGCGCCGCCAGGTGCCGGAGCCGGTGCAGGGCGCGTCGACGAACACCAGGTCCATCCGCCCGTCCAGCCCGTCCAGCGCCTTGGGATCGATCGGCGAACGGACTTGCAGGTTGCGTACGCCGGCGCGCTGGCCGCGCTTGACCGTTTCGGCCAGGCGGCGCGCGTCGGCGTCGTAGGCGTAGAGCTGGCCGGTGTTGCCCATCGCCGCCGCCAGCGCCAGGGTCTTGCCGCCGCCGCCGGCGCAGAAGTCGAGCACCTGCTTGCCGCGAATCTCACCGGCCACGGCCGCGGCGATCTGCGAGCCGGCGTCCTGCACCTCGAACCAGCCCTTCTCGAACGCCGGCGCGGCCTCGACCGGCGCGGCGCGCTCGCTGGCCGCCGGGGCCGCAACGCGGATCGCCTCCGCCGGAAACCCGAGCCGCCGCGGATGGAACGGGTCCAACGCCTTCAGCACATGCTCGGCGTCGCTCTTCAGGGTGTTGATGCGCACGTCGACCGGCGCGCGGGCGGCCATCGCCGCGACCTCCAGCGCCCTCGCCTCGCCGAACGCGCGCGCCAGGGGCGCGTCGAGCCAGTCGGGATAGTCGCCCTTCACCGGCGCCGGTGCGTCATCCAGCGAGACCGGATCGGCCAGGCGCGCCCGCTCGGTCTCTGTCAGCACGCCCGGCCCGTGATCCTCGGCCGCCGCTGCCTCGATGCGCTCGACCGTCCAGTCCCAGACGAACCGAACCACACCCAGCGCTCGCGCCCGGTCGGTCTCCTCGCCCATCATCCAGGCGGCGGACCTGCGCCGACGCAGCACATCCAGCACCAGGCCGGAGACGAACGCGCGGTCTTTCGAGCCGGCGTAGCGCGCGTCATTGCCCCACGACTTCAGCGCCAGGTGCGCCGGCCGGTGGCGGGCGTCGATGTCGGCCAGCACCTCGACCGCCGCGGCGATCCGCCCGCCGTCGCGCATGGGTCCTAGACCTGGCTCGGATGGTAGTTCGGCGCCTCGCGGGTGATCATCACGTCGTGGACGTGGCTTTCGCGCAGGCCCGCGCCGGTGATGCGGATAAACCGCGCCCGGTCCTGGAACGCCTTGATGTCCGGCGCGCCGACATAGCCCATCGCGGCCCGGAGTCCGCCGACCAGCTGATGCACCACCGGGCCGATCGGGCCCTTGTAGGCGGTCTGGCCCTCGATCCCTTCGGGCACCAGCTTCAGCGTGTCGCCGACTTCCTTCTGGAAGTAGCGGTCGGCCGAGCCGCTCGCCATCGCGCCCACCGAGCCCATGCCGCGGTACGATTTGTACGACCGGCCCTGGTAGAGGAACACCTCGCCCGGCGCCTCGTCGGTGCCGGCGAACATCGAGCCCAGCATCGCCGTCGAGGCCCCTGCCGCGATCGCCTTGGCCAGATCGCCCGAGTATTTGATCCCGCCGTCGGCGATCACCGGCGCGCCCGAGCCCTCAGCCGCCCGCACCGCCTCGATCACCGCGGTCAGCTGCGGCACGCCAACCCCGGCGACGATCCGCGTCGTACAGATCGAGCCCGGTCCGATCCCGACCTTGATCGCGTCGGCGCCGGCGTCGATCAGCGCGCGGGCGCCCTCATAGGTCGCCACATTGCCGGCCACGATCTGCACCCGGTTGGTCTCGCGGGCCAGCCGCCGCACCGCGTCCGCCACCTGCTTGGAGTGGCCGTGGGCGGTGTCGATCACCACCACGTCGACCCCCGCCTCCATCAGCGCCAGCGAGCGCTCGAAGCCGGCGTCGCCGACCGTGGACGCCGCGCCGACCAGCAGCCGGCCCTGCCCGTCCTTGGCCGCCGCCGGGTGGGCCTCGGCCTTCTCCATGTCCTTCACGGTGATCAGGCCGACCGCGCGGTACGCCTCGTCGACCACGATCAGCCGCTCGATCTTGTGCTGTTTCAGCAGCCGCCGCGCATCGGCCTGGGTGACGCCTTCGCGCACCGTGACCAAGCCCTCGCTGGTCATCACCGCCGAGGCCGGCACGTCGTCCGACGCCTCGAACCGCATGTCGCGGTTGGTGAGTATCCCGACCAGCTTGCCTGAGCCGCGCTGCACCACCGGGAACCCGGAGATGCGCCGCTGCGCCTTGATCTGGCGCACCTCCCGCAAGGTGGTGTCCGGGTTGATCGTCAGCGGGTTGATCACCATCCCGCTTTCGAACCGTTTCACCTCGCGCACCTGATCGGCCTGCTCGGCGACGGTGAGGTTGCGGTGCAGGACGCCGAGGCCGCCGGCCTGGGCCATGGCGATGGCCAGCCGGCTTTCGGTCACCGTGTCCATGGCGGCGGACACCAGCGGGATATTCAGCGCGATCTGCCGGGTGAACCTGGACGCCGTATTGACCTGCGTCGGCATGACTTCCGACGGACCTGGTTCGAGCAAAACATCGTCGAAGGTGAGCCCTTCGCGAATCTCCATGAGACTCTCCGTTTTGCGAGCCGCGTATGCCTGAGGGCCGACGTCAGGGCAAGGGCGGCCGCGGAACTAGGCTTCGCGGTCGCGATCGGCCACTCTAGGTCGTCGGTGTCAGGGGAGGATCAGTGTGAGGGCGCACGGGCTGGCGTGGCTTGCGGTCGCTGTCTTGGCAGGCGGCGCCCTTGGCGGCTGTTCCGCGCAGATCGCGCAGTCGGCGCAATCGAAGGCGTGCCAGGCGTGGGCGGATGGCGCCGACGCTCTCCAGGCCAAGCTGGCGGCCTGTTCGGGCACCCTCAAGCAGGGCGCCCACGGCGACGAGCGGGAGCAGGCCTTCGCTCAGCGCGGCGAGGCCCGTCGGCTGCTGTCTGACGACAAGGCGGCGGTCGCGGATTTCGATCAGGCGCTGCGCCTCAACCCCGCCGACCCCGTCGCGTTGAACGGCCGCGGCCTGGCCTATCTCGACGACGCCAGGCCCGACCTGGCGCTGGCCGACTTCAACGCCGCCATCCGCGCCAATCCGGTCGACGGCGATGCGTTCGACAATCGCGGCTATTTCGAGCGCACCAAGGGCGACTACGCCGCCGCGATCGCCGACCAGAGCCACGCCATCGCGCTGGAGCCCACCGACGCCCTGCCGTGGGCCAACCGCGGCTACGACTATGCCGGCAAGCGCCAGTGGGACTCGGCCATCGCCGACTTCAACGACGCGCTGCGCCTCGCCTCGAAATACGCCTACGCCCTGGAGGGCCGGGGCCAGTCCGAGCGCGGCAAAGGCGACGCCAAGGCCGCGCTCCAAGACTACCAGATGGCCCTGAACGATCCGCATACCGACAATGCGCTGGCGGACGCTCAGGCGGTGGTCGAGCTCTCCGCCGCGGGCGATCCGGAGGCGCTGAACACGCGCTGCTGGGTGCGCGGCGTCAACAACACCGAACTCGCCGAGGGTCTGGCCGACTGCCAGCGATCGCTGGCGACCCGCCCGAACTCGGCCGAGACGCTGGACTCGCTGGCGCTGATCTACTTCCGCCAGGGCCGCTTCAGCGATGCGGTCACCCAATACACCGCCGCGCTCGCCCTCGATCCCGCCCAGACGCCGTCCCAGTACATGCTGGGCGTCGCCAAGCTGCGCACCGGCGACAAGAGCGGCGACGCCGACATCGCGGCGGCGACCGCGGCCGACAAAACGATCGCCGGGACCTTCGCCGGCTACGGGCTGAAGCCCTAGCGCAAAACCAGGCTTTGCCGCCAGCGACGGCCTCTCTAGGTTGGCGCCGGTATGGGGGGGGAGCATGTCCGCGCTGATTAGAGCCATGGTGCTAGGCGCGACCTTCGCCGCAGTTGCGCTGACGTACGGCTGCTCCGTCCCATCGCCGCAGTTGGCGGCTTGCAAGGCGCAAGCCCGGGACGAGGCGCAATTGCGAGCCCGCGTCGTCGCCTGCACGGCGGCGATCAAACAGGGCGCGAAGGGCGGCGATCTGGAAAAGGCGCTGGCCTATCGCGGCGAAAGCTACCGGCTGCTTTCGGACAACGACCACGCCAAGGCGGATTTCGATACGGCGCTGCGGGTCGACGCCAAGGACACGATGACGCTGAACGACCGCGGCCTGGTCTATCTGGCTCAGGATAAGTTGGCCCCCGCGCTTGCCGACTTCGACGCGGCCATCTCCATCAATCCGAACGACGTCCTTCCCTACAATAACCGCGGCATCGTCGATCGTTACCTGCGCGACTTCGATCAGGCGATCCATGACGAAAACCGGGCGATCGAGCTCAATCCCAATTGGACTTCGCCCTGGGCCAATCGGGGCTACGCCTATCTCGGCAAACGCCAGTGGCAGATGGCGCTGGCGGACTTCGATGACGCGCTGCATCGAGCGCCGGACAGCGCCTGGGCGCTGGACGGCAGAGCCGGCGCCGAACGCGGCGCCGGTCGGCCCGATCTGGCGCTCAAGGACCTCAGCCAGGTACTCGCCAAGGCGCCGCGCGACGGCAACGCCCTGCTCGAGCGCGCTGGAGTCTACGTCGACGCGGGCGACTTCAACGACGCCTTGCGCGATGCGACGCAGGCTATTGCCGACTATCCGCGCGAACCGAGCCCCTACGACTCACGTTCCAACATCTATCTTCGCGAGGGCGACCACGATCACGCGCTCGCCGACGCCCAGACCGCGGTCGCGCTAAGGCCGGACGAAGCGCCGACGCTCAACAACAGATGCTGGACGCTTGCGGTGATCGGCGCCGATCTTGCGGCTGCCCTGGCCGATTGCCAGCATGCCCTCGCGATATGACCCAATTGGGTTCCTGCGCTGGACTCGGTGGCGTTCATCCAGTTCCGGCAGGGCCATTTCGATCAGGCGATCAGCGGCTATGGCGCCATCCTGGCGCGGGAGCCGCAGAACGCGACCGCGCGATTCATGCGCGGCGTGGCCCAGCTCCGCGCCGGCAATAAGGCGGGCGCGGCCGACGTCGCAGCCGCCATCGCCGCCGACCCGAGGGTCGCCGGAGAGTTTGCGGCGTTCGGGGTCAAGCCGTAGCGAATGGGGGCCTCCGGCGCTCCTCCCCCAACATTGTCATCTCGGCCGCAGCCGCGCAGCGGCGGAGGGCCGGGATCTACTTCGCGCCGGCAGTGAAAGTAGGTCCCGGACAGCCCGCTGCGCGGTCTTCCGGGATGACATGAATTTTTAGCCGCTCAGCGCTCTCTGACGCGTTACCTAGTCCGTCGCCAGGATCATGTTCCGCACCTGCGGATAGATCTGGGTCGACCATTTGCGGCCGGAGAAGACGCCGTAGTGGCCGACGCCGGGCTGCAGATGATGGCGCTTGCGGTTGGCGAAGATCCCCGTGCAGAGGTCGTGCGCGGCCACGGTCTGACCCACCGCGCAGATATCGTCGCGCTCGCCCTCCACCGTCATCAGCGCGGTCCTGCGGATCGCGCCAGGATCGACCCGGCGGTTGCGCCAGATCAGCTCGCCCTTTGGCAAGAGGTGCTCCTGGAACACCCGGTTGACGGTCTCCAGATAGAACTCCGCGGTCAGGTCCAGCACCGCGAAATACTCGTCGTAGAAGGTCTTCGAGGTCTCCGCCTCCTCGCGCCGGCCCGTGGCCAGCAGGGTGTACATGTCGACGTGCGATTCGACGTGGCGGCCTAGGTTCATCAGCATGAAGGCGGTCAGCTGGGTGAAACCGGGATAGACCCGCCGTCCGGCGCCGGCGAACCGCGCCGGCACGGTCGTGATCAGCTCCTGCTCGAACCATTCGATCGGGTGGCTGGTGGCCAGCACATTGACCGTGGTCGGGCTGATCCGGGTGTCCACCGGGCCGGCCATCAGCGTCATGCTGCGCGGCGTCGCCGGGTGATCGTCCTCGGCCATCAGCGCCACCGCCGCCAGCGCATGGGCGCAAGGCTGGCAGACCGAGATCAGGTGCGCGCCGGGGCCGATCGTCTGCAGGAACGAGATCACGTGCTCGACGTATTCGTCGAAGCCGAACGCGCCGGCCCCGACCGGCGCCTCGCGAGCGTTGCGCCAATCGGTGATGTAGACGTCGTTGTCGGGCAGCAGGGTCTGCACCGTGCCCCGCAACAGCGTGGCGAAATGGCCCGACAGCGGCGCCACCAGCAATATGCGCGGCTGATCCGGATCGCCCTCCTTGCGGAACCGCACCAGATTGCCGAACGGCGTCTGGGCGGCGATCTCTTCACGCACCGGCGTCTCGACCCCGGCCACTTCCACGCTGCGGATGCCGTAATCGGGCCGCGCGTGGCTCAGCCCGGCGCGCAGCAGCATCTCCCACCCGGCCGCGATGTTCGACAGCGGCGGCACGTCGCGCAGCCACGGCGCCCCCAGCGACAGCGCCTCGTTGGCCCAGCCCGCCGCGAACCGGGCGGGGGTCAGCAGATCCGAAGCGGCCTGGAAGGCTTGATAGCGCATGGCCTCACTGGGGAACGAAAGCCGGGGCGACGAAAGCGACGCGTGTTGGCGCTGCGATGCTTGCGCCACAGCCGAAGCCATGCACGCGCCAGGCAAAGCCCCCACGCGGCGGCGGATGCCCAGGATGCGTCCGTTGGGGCGCCGCGGCGCGCCGGGCGCCGAAAAACGCGTCAGACGTCAGCGCCTGCGCCGCCGGGGCGCGCGGTGTTGGACGCTGTTCCCGCGCAGGCCATACCCATCGGCGTCCAGTCACCGTACGAGGCGTCCATGGCGAAGGCCTCCCTGACCATATCGAGCCGTAACTACTCGTCGTGGTGCCTGCGCGGCTGGCTGATCTGCAAGTTCGCCGGCTTGGAGTTCGAGGCGGTGAAGGTGCCGCTGGATGATGCATCGGCGAGGGCCGAACTGCTGCTGCTCGCCCCCTCGTTCCTGACTCCCTGCCTCACTCATGACGGCCTCAAGGTCTGGGATACGCTCGCCATCGCCGAGTTCCTCAACGAGACGCTGCCGGACGCGACCCTGCTGCCGAAAGACCCCGAAGCCCGCGCTCACTGCCGCGCCATCTGCGGCGAGATGCATTCCGGCTTCGCCAACCTGCGCGCGGCCCTGCCGATGAACCTCAAGGCCAGCCACCCCGGCTTCAAGGTCTGGGCCGGGGCGCAGTCCGACATCGACCGCATCGTCGCGATCTGGCGCGAACAGTTGGCGGCCTCCGGCGGACCGTTCCTGTTCGGCAAGACCCCCACCCTGGCCGACGCGATGTACGCGCCGGTCTGCACCCGTTTCGTCACCTACGACGTTGCCCTCGACAGCGAATGCGCGGCCTATCGCGACCGCATCGTCTCGCTGCCGGAAATGCAGGAATGGAAGGCCGCCGCCCTGCAGGAGCCGGACGAGGTCGAGGAGCTCGAGGTGGAGTTCTGAGTAGCCATGGGTGACGACGCCGCCCCGTTAGACACGCCCGTCCCGATCACCGGCCGGCGCCTGGCGCTGCCGCAGGGCGAGATTTTCGCCCTGCAGCGCGCCGCCGACGCCGACTACGAGCTCGGCGCCTTTCGCGCCTGGGCCGGCTACAAGGACCTGGGCACAGACGCCGCCACAGACGGCCTGGTGCTGTTCCAGCACGTGATCAGCTTCGGCCCGTCGGAAGAATCCGGCCGCACCGGCATCCACTGCCACCTGGCCCACGTCCACATCGTGATCCCGACTTCGGGCCTCGGCGTCTTCTCCTACGACGGGGTGGTGACCAACGCCGTGCCCGGCGAAGTGATCGTGCAGCACGGCGGCACCGTGCACGACCAGTTCTCCTACAGCTGCGCCGCCGCCTCGCCGGACGAGAACAAGCGGACCCCGATCAGCCTGGAGCCCCTCGCCGAAGGCGCGCCGGAGCAGTCGTTCGGCTTCCTGGAATTGTTCGTGCCCCGCACCATCGCGGACGTCGAGATCGTGCCGCCCGCCGAGGTCACGGCCGAACAGCAGGCGACCGCCTGGGATCACCCCTACCACGCCGTCGGCGCCAGCTTCGCGATCCAGGCTCCCCACGCCCCGACCGCGGCCTACCACCCCGTCACCGGCGCCCACGACCTGGAGGCCCGCGACTGTCGCACCTGGGAGCCGTCCAACGAACTGGTGGCGACCTGGATCGTGCGCCCGTCGTCCGTCGCGAGCGGCCACGAGCGCCCCTTGGCCATCCCTGGCGAGGTCGGCGGCCTGAAGGTGCTGTTCCTGGCCGCCGGCTCGGCCACCTTTCGCCGCAGCTCCGGCGAGGCGATCGTGCTCGGCGCCGGCGACTGCCTGACCTGCAACGCCGACCTGATCGGCGACCCGCTAGACGCTTCGCCCGACATGCGACTTGTGCTGTTCTACGTCTCGGCCCGCGCCGAAGACCTGCTTGAGCGCACCCCCGCCGAGATCGAACGCCTGAAGGCGCTCGGCCCCGCGATCATCACCCGCCACGTCGTCCGCCCCGCCCACGACGACCACGCGGTCAACTACCTGCGCGACGAAGACGTGTTGCCGGTGTGAGGCTCGGCCCAAAGCCCTTCCCCTCGATGGGGAAGGGCTGGGATGGGTGGAAGCTCTGAGCCGACGAGCGAGCTGAAACGGCGCTAGCGCCCATCTGAGCGCAACCCCAAACACCGAGTGTCCACCCCACCCCTGCCCCGCCCCATCGAGGGGCGCGGAGCGAACTCACCACAGTCCGCTGAAGCTGGGAGAGAGCCCCGCATCGCTAAGGGCTCAGTCCTTCGCCCGCTCCATGTACGCCCCGTCCTCGGTGTGCACGACCACCTTGGTGCCGACGGTGATGTAGGTCGGGATCATGATGCGCAGGCCGTTGGAGAGGATCGCGGGCTTGTAGGAGCCGGACGCGGTCTGGCCCTTCACCACCGGTTCGGTCTCGACGATCTCCAGCGTCACCCGCGCCGGCAGCTCCATTGCAATGGCCACGCCGTCGTGGGTGGAGAGTTGCACCAGCATCCCCTCCTGCAGGTAGACCGCGAGGTCGCCGACGATCTCGGGCGCCACTTCGATCTGGTCGAAGTTGATCGGGTCCATGAAGTGGTAGCCGTCGCCGTCCTGGTAGAGGTAGCTGTATTCCCGCTCTTCGACGAAGGCGCGCTCCACCTGTTCGGTGGTGCGATAGCGTTCAGACACCTTCACCCCGTCCGAGATGCGGCGCATGTCGAGCTGGGTCACCGGCGTGCCCTTGCCGGGATGGATGTTGTTGGCGGTCAGGACGACGTAGAGCTTGCCGCTCAAATCGACGACGCTGCCTTTCCTGAGCTGGCTGGCGGCAACCTTCACGAAAACTCCTCGATATCTGGGCCCTTGCGGCCCGTTCTTTGGGGCGCACCTAGCTTAATCGGTCCCGAATCGCCAGCTTCATCGGCTCGGGCTTGATCGGGGCGGCGGCTTGCGGTTGGACTGGAGCGGGAGCCGAGCCGTGGACAATTTCTGGTACAACGCAGCGGCCTGGGTGCAGGCGATCGGCACTATCGCGGCGGTGATCGGCTCGGCATGGGTCGCCAACGCCGGCTCCCGCGCCGCCCGCCGCAACGCCGAGGACGCCAAGATCGCGTCCAAGACCGCCGCGCTCAACCTCGCCATCCTGGCTCATACCCACGTCCACCAACTCAGCCAGCTGCTGCGCGACGAAGCGCGCCGGGGCCGGCTGAACCACATTTCTCCCAGCCGCACCTTTCTGGCCCAGCAGCAGATGCTGACCGGCTTCCCGATCGAGTCGTTGGAAGACCCGGACGCGATGGTGGCCTTCGCCTTCTTCCCCGGCGCGCTCTCGATGGCCGCCGACCTCTACGGCCACCTTGAGGAAGCGGTACGCGCGGTGGAGGAGGACGACCCGGTCGAGATCTTCACCCACTACGCCGAGCAGATGGCGACTTTGGAGGAACTGCTGCAACAGCACCTCGACGAGCTGAAGGCGGCGCTCAAGCTGAAAGACGCGATCGGCGCCGGCCACGGCGCGGAGCTGCCGCGTCCGCAACGTCACGCCTCCAAGAAGCGCCACGGCGCCCGCCGCTCGCAAGCCGCGGAGGTCTGACCGCTGAGTTGGTGGCGTCCCGATATCCACCAGGATCGGCGCCCCCGGCTGATCGCCCGCAACCGCATCGCCGGCGCGTTCCGACTGTGGTTCGAACAGCGCGATTTCGTCGAGGTCGAGGTCGCGGCGCTGCAGGTCTCGCCCGGCAACGAGACCCATCTGCACGCCTTCGCCACCGAGGCGATCGGCCCGGCCGGCGAGCGGGCGCCGCTCTACCTGCACACCTCGCCCGAATTCGCCTGCAAGAAGCTGCTGGCGGCGGGCGAGCGGCGGATCTTCGACTTCGCCAAGGTGTGGCGCAATCGCGAGCGCGGTCCGCTGCACCATCCCGAATTCACCCTGCTGGAGTGGTACCGGGCCGAGGCGCCTTACGAGGCGCTGATGGACGATTGCGGCGCGCTGATCGCGCTCGCGGCGCAGGTTGCCGGGGCGACATCGTTCGAATTCCGCGGCCAGATTTGCGATCCCTCCGCCGACCCGCAGCGGATCACCGTCGCCGAAGCATTCGACCGCTACGCCGGCGTCGACCTGATGGCGACCATCGCCGCCGACGGCGCCGGCGACCGTGACGGGCTAGCCGCCCGGGTCGCGGCGGCCGGTATCCGCGTCGCCGAGGACGACTCCTGGTCGGACATCTTCAGCCGCGTGATCGTCGAGCGTGTCGAGCCGGCGCTGGGCTCGCCCCGGCCCAGCATCCTCTGCGAATACCCGGTGATCGAGGCGGCGCTGGCGCGGCCGAAGCCGGGCGATCCGCGCGTCGCCGAGCGGTTCGAGCTCTATGCCTGCGGGGTCGAGCTCGCCAACGCGTTCGGCGAACTGACCGATCCGGCCGAGCAGCGCCGCCGCTTCGAGGCCGACATGGACGAGAAGGCGCGGCTCTATGGCGAACGCTATCCGATCGACGAAGACTTCCTGGCCGCGCTTGCCCGGATGCCGCCGGCCAGCGGCGCCGCGCTCGGCTTCGACCGGCTGGTGATGCTGGCGACCGGCGCGGCGCGGATCGACCAGGTGCTGTGGACCCCGGTTGCCGAGCCGCCGCCCCTGAGCGCATAGGGCGCCCCATGACCACCCTCCGCGCCGTGGACGCCCTCGCCGACGCTGGACTGCTGGACCGCGCTCATCTCCCAGCGCTGGAAGCCGTCGCCGCCCGCTACGCCGTCGCGATCACCCCCGCCCTCGCCGACCTGATCGATCCGGCCGATCCCGCCGACCCGATCGCCCGCCAGTTCCTGCCCAGCGAAGCCGAGCTGATCGCCGCACCCGGCGAGCACGCCGACCCGATCGGCGACCAAAGCCACAGCCCCGTCCCCGGCATCGTCCATCGCTACCCGGACCGGGCGCTGCTGAAAGCGACCCACACCTGCGCGGTCTACTGCCGGTTCTGCTTCCGCCGCGAGATGGTCGGCCCCGGCAAGGCGCGGGCGCTGACGCCGGCGCAGCTGGACGCGGCGCTGGCTTACATCGCCTCCCATCCCGCGATCTGGGAGGTGATCCTCACCGGCGGCGACCCGCTGATGCTCTCGCCGCGCCGGCTCGGGGCGCTGATGAGGCGGCTGGCTAAGATCGACCACGTGAAGGTGGTGCGCTTCCACACCCGCATCCCCGTCGCCGACCCGGCGATGATCACCGAGGCAATGGTCGCGGCGATGAGGAGCCCGACCCAGGCCACCTACGTCGCCCTTCACGCCAACCACGTCCGCGAACTCACCGCCGCCGCCCGCGCCGCCTGCGCCCGGATCATCGACGCCGGCATGCCGATGCTGAGCCAGACCGTGCTGCTCGCCGGCGTCAACGACGACGCCGAGACGCTGGGGGCGCTGATGCGCGGCTTCGTCGAGACGCGGATCAAGCCCTACTACCTTCACCACGGCGACTTTGCGCCCGGCACCGCCCATTTCCGCACCAGCCTGCAAACCGGCCAGTCGCTGATGCGCCAGCTGCGCGGCGACCTCTCCGGCCTATGCCAGCCGACCTACATGCTCGACCTGCCTGGCGGGCACGGCAAGGTCCCGGTCGGGCCGGGATATTTGGCGGGGGAACTGGATGCCTGCGTCACCGTGGAAGACCCGTTCGGCGGAATCCACGCCTATCCACCGAAGTCAGCGCAAAAATCACCGCGTTAGGGCGCGATTTTCGAAGGCGAAGCGCCAGCTGGCGCGGACTACGGCCGATGCCTCGACCGGCCTCCAGCGCCGCCCTGACGGGCGTTACGACGGGCTTGGGCCGCCCTTGAACCCCGTCGCCACCAGGAACACCTCCGAACTCTCCGCCCGGCTGGCCTTGGGCTTCAGCGTCCGCACTTCGGCGAACGCGCGCTTCAGGATCGCGATCACTTCGGCCGTCTCGCCGCCCTGGAACGCCTTGGCGACGAACGCGCCGCCGGGGCGGAGCGCCGTCGCGGCGAAGTCGGCGGCGGCCTCGATCAGGCCGGTGATGCGCAAGTGGTCGGTCTCGCGGTGGCCGGTGGTGTTGGGGGCCATGTCGGAGAGGATCAGGTCGGCCGGGCCGCCGAGCAGGGCCGCCAGCCGCGCGCCACAGCCTGGGTCGGTGAAGTCGCCCTCGACGATCGTGGTCGCCGCCACCGGGTCGACCGGCAGCAGGTCGATGCCCACCACCGCCCCGGCGCCGCGTTCCTGCAGCACCTGCAGCCAGCCCCCCGGCGCGCAGCCGAGGTCGATCACCTTCATCCCGCGCCGCAGCAGGTGCGCCTTCTCGTCGATTTCGATCAGCTTGAACGCCGCGCGGGAGCGATAGCCGCGGGCCTTGGCCTCGGCGACGTAGGGGTCGTTGAGCTGGCGCTTGAGCCAGGCCTGGGACGATGGCGTGCGCAGCTTGGCGGTCTTCAGCCGCGCGGCCGGGATGCGGCCATCGCCGCCGCCGCCGGGCAGGCGGACCATGCGTTTGCGTGGCGGTTCGTCCATCTCAGCCCCGATGCCGGCGGCGGCGACGGCGGCGGGCGCGCTCGTTCATCAGCGAGATCAGCACCCCTTCGCGCAAGCCGCGATCGGCGACCCGAACGCGGTCGCACGGCCAGACCGCCTGCACCGCTTCCAGAATCGCCGCGCCGGCCAGCACCAGGTCGGCGCGGTCCGGGCCGATGCAGGGTTGGGCGGCGCGTTCGCGGGTGGTCAGCGCCGTCAGCCGGCCCCGCACCGCCTCGCATTCGGTGCGGGTCATCCAAAGCCCGTCGACCCTGGAGCGATCGTAGCGCGGCAGTTGCAGATGCAGGCCGGCCAGGCTGGTGATCGCGCCGGAGGTGCCGATCAGATGGCTGCGGCCGGCGTTGAACAGCTCGCGAATCGGCTCGGCCGCCGCGAAGCCGGCGATCGGCGCGCGCATCGCCTCGATCATGGCCTGGAACCATGCCTCCGTGGCCGCCTCGCCCTCCGGGAACCGTTCGGCGAGGGTCACAACGCCGATCGGGACCGAGAGCCATGCCATGATCGGCGGCAACCCCTTGCCGGCGGTCCAACCCCGCAGGTCGAGCCAGGCCAGCTCGGTCGAACCGCCCCCGACATCGAGCACCAGCGCCGCGTCGTCGCCGCCGTCGATCAGGTTCGAGCAGCCGGCGACGGAAAGCTGAGCCTCTTCGCCGGGACTGATGATGTTGAGCGCGATGCCGGTGCGCTCCTGCACCCGCTCGAGGAACTCCGCGCCATTCTCCGCCGAGCGGCAGGCCTGGGTGGCGATCGCTCGCAGCCGCACCGGCTCGTGACGGCGCACCTTGTCCGCGCAGACCCTCAGCGCCACCAGGGCGCGCTCCATCGCCGCATCCGAGAGCCGGCCGGACTGGCTCAGGCCCTCGCCCAGCCGCACGATTCGCGAATAGGCGTCGACGATGCGGAAGCCGCGCGCCGTCGGCGTGGCGATCAGCAGACGGCAGTTGTTCGTGCCCAGGTCGAGCGCCGCGAAGTGCGGCGGCGCGCGGCGCGCGGGCCGGGCGTCGCTCACCTGGGGCTGGGCAAGCGCCTCAGCCATGACTTACCTGCGTCCCAAATCTCGGTTGGCGCTGCGTCAAGCGACGCGCGCTTTCAGGCCGGCAACTTAGCAACCCTCGGGGGCGACCGGAAGACGCACCCTTGTTCCGGCGACGGAACGCTTTACGTTCATCTCCTGGTCAGGGGATTAGGTGTAAAAATCAGGTCATGATTACGCGAGTCTCACCTTCGTCGTGGGCGCCAGGCGGCGCGTCTCCAGCGGCTTCGCGGGATCCCGACTATGTGGCTCATCTCGACGAATCGCCGGAACTGACGCCGCTGCGCCTGGCGAAATTCGGCATCGGCCAAGTGGTCAAGCACCGCGTCTTCAACTTCCGCGGCGTGATCTTCGACGTCGACCCAGTGTTCGCCAACACCGAGGAATGGTGGCAGGCGATTCCGGCCGAAGTGCGCCCGCACAAGGATCAGCCGTTCTACCACCTGCTGGCCGAGAACGACGAAGGCGGGTACGTCGCCTACGTGTCCGAGCAGAACCTGCTGATCGACGTCTCCGGCGAACCGGTCGGCAACCCGAACACGTCGCTGATCTTCGACGGCTTCCGCAAGGGCCAATATCACCTGCGCCCCCGCATCACGCACTGACCGGCAACGGCCGAGCGCCGACGCTCAGTAGTCCTTTCGCCAGCGCACCTCGATCTGCGATTCGCCGCCGCCGCCAGCCGCACGGGCGATCAGCGAAAGGTCCTTGCGGATGCGCCATTCGACCGCGCCGGAGGGCCCCAACGAGCCGCCGGTCACCTCCAGGTAGACGTTGTCCGTTACATACTTGCCGCCGGAGAGGATGGCGCCGGTGGTCTCACCGCCCAGCGCCAGCCGGTCGAGGTGCGCGAACGAGCGCAAATTGCCCACCACGTCGAAACCGGAGCCGCCCGCCAGCGAGGTCAGCGCCGAGGCCAGCTCGGCGGCGTCCAGCGGCGACAGCTGCGAGGCCGAGGTCCCGAACAGCACCTGCGACAGCACTTCGTCGTTGGGCAGCACCGGCGTCGAGGTCAGGGTGATCTTCGGCTTCGACGCCGTGCCCTCTATGCGGATCACCGCGGTCAGCGACGGGTCGTCCCGGGTCGCGGTGAGGTCGATCCGGATATTGTCGGCCGAGGTGGCCAGGTAGACCACGCCGCGGTTGTCGAACTCGAACCGCTTGCCGGCGAAGTCGTAGTCGCCGCGCACGATCCGCGCCACGCCGGTCAGCTCCGGGGCGGCGGTGTTGCCAGTCACGTGGGCGTCCAGGGAAAGCTCGGCGTTGAGGCCGCGTCCCTTCAGGAACACACCCTTGGCCGCCTTCAGCGTCACGTCCAGGCCGATCGCCGGCGCGTGGCTGCTGACCGCCTGCAGGTGGCCGCCGCCGGCGCCCGGCTGGTGGTTGATCTCGGTCACGTCCATCGGCGTCACGCCGGACGGGATCGGCGGGTTGGCGGCCACGTCGGCGCGGTCGATCGAGAGCGCGCCGGTCAGATTCACCGCGCCGTCGGCGCCGCGGCTGATGGTGGTCTGGCCGGACGCCACCGCGGTCGCCACATCGTTGTCGATCAGGCGGAAGCGGTTGAGGTCGAGGTGGAAGCTGCTGGCGCCGGCGCGCTCCAGGCTGATCCGGCCCGACCCGCTGAGCGAGCCGCCGGCGCCGTCCTGGCCGGTGAACTGGTTGACGTCGATGGCGCTCTGATTGAGCGCGGCCGTCAGGGTGACGCCGGTGAGCTTCAGCCCAGTGGCTGAATCGCTGAACTGTCCGGCGGCGATGGTTGCTTCGCCGCGAGCCTGAGGATCGGCGAGCGTGCCGCCGAGTGTGCCGAGCGCGTGCACCTTGCCGGAGAGGCTGCGCTCGCCGCCCATCAGCAGATCCCACAACGGCTTCACCTCGCCGTCAGCGGAGAAGTCGCCCTTCATCGGTTCGGTGCGGACCAGGGCGATGCGGAACGGCGCGGCGCTCGCGACGGCTGGCAGCACCAGGTGTGCGTGGCTGGTCAGACCCGGCCCACTGCCGAGGCGCCCATCGATGGTGACGGTCCCCCCCGTCAGCGCGACGTTGACGACGCCATCCAGCGTCGGTTCGTTGGCCGCACCCTTTTCGCCCGCGCCGGCCAGCTTGGCCTGCAGCACCCCGTCCAGACGCGGCCCCTGGCCGCGCAGGCTGATCTCGGCGTCGAAACGGCCGATGAAGTCCTGGTCCAGCAGCGCCAGGCTGACGCCCGACAGATCGGCCGTGACCTGCAAGGCGCCGCCGCCCTGGCGCGCATCGACCTTGGCCTTGCCACCGCCGACGTTGGCCAACAGGCTCAGCGACTGCTCGTGGTCGCCCAGCTTCAGCGTCGCCGGCGCCAGGGTCTTGAAATCGGCGTCGCGCACCCGGCCCTGGCCTTCGAAGGTGGCGGCATAGGCGCCGGCCGCGCCGTCGAGGACGCCTCCGCCGTCCGCCTTCCAGCTGCCGTGCGGGCTGAAGCCGGTGGCGTCCAGCCGATAGGGCATGCGCTCGAGCGGCCCGTCGGCGGTGAGAGTTCCGCTCTGGATCAGCAACCCCGCGCGGGTCATCGCGCCGCTGGCGCCGAGCTTGAGGGTGGCGTGCGCCCCTCGCCCGGCCTGCGCGATGGTCAGATGGCCCGACGCCTCGCCGCGCGTGAGAAAGGCCCCGGCGCCGACGTTGACGGCAAGATCGGCGGAGGATGGCGCCCCCTGGCGCAGCGCCACCGCGCCGGCGGCATGGACGCCGCCCGCGTCGGCGACAAGGCCGGTCAGATCCACGCCATCGCCCTCGAACCGGAACCCGGTCGCGACATGCGCCGGGCCGTACGGGCTGCCCGCGGCGAGGCTGAAGACGCCATTGGTGTCGGCGGGACCCTTTAGGAAGCTGAGCGTGACGTGAGCGTTGGTCAGCGGCAGTTGCGGTAGGTCGATCAGAGCGAAGTCGGCCATCAGGTCGGCGCGCGGGTTGGCGATCGTGCCTGCTAGGTCGCCCGAGCCCTTGCCGGCGCCGGAGATTTCAAGCGGCCCGATCTCGAGCGGCCCCTTGGCGCTCCAGCCCAGCTTCAACGCCAACGAGCCGTCGCCGCCGATCAGCCCGGCCGCGTTCGCGTCGCCCGCCGCGCCGGTGAGATCGGCCCGGCTCAGCGCGACTCCCTTGCCGTCAACGCTCGCCTGGCCTTTCAGCGTCGGCGTTGGGCCGAGCAGATGGTCGAGTTCGGCCATGCCGCTGGCGAAGTCGTTGGCCTTGGCGTCGAAGCCGAACGTCCACGGCGACCGGCCCGACTGGCTGGCGGTCCAGCTCGCGGTCATCAGGCCTTTGGCGCCCGGCTGCGCCACCGCGAAGTTCGAGAATGTCGCCTGGCCGTTGAACGACAGACCGCCGAACACGCCACGCGAGCCCTGGCCGTCGATCTTCAGGCCCGGCCCGACCACCGACAGCGACCTGATCAGCACCCGACCATCGGTCAGCCAGACCAGCTGACTCGTCGCGTGAGGCCGCCCGCCCAGCAAGGCCGGCACGACGCCGCGGCCGGCGCCGCCCGAGCCGTCCATCGTCGCGCCGATCGCCAACTGGCCCGCGCTCCAGTCGAGCTTCACCGGGCCGCGCACCTGGGCCAGTTGGTAGCCGAATGCGCTCGGCGCATCGACCGCAAGCGGACCGGCGAGGGTCCAGCGGTCCGCACGGCCGTTCAGGGTCCCGGTCAGGCGCGCCGCGCCCATCTTGGGAAAGCCCAGCAGCCGCTGCGCCTGGCGCACCAGCAGCGAAATCTGCATCCCCTTCGGCCCCGTGGTCTGGCGGCCGAGGTCGGCTTCGCCGCGACCGGACAGGTCGACGTTCTCCGATGTCGTCGCGAAGACGATGTCATCGAGGCGGTCCGCCGCCCTCGCGCCGGAGACCTGGAACTGCACCGCCGGGCCCAGCATGCGCTGGTAGCCGGTCAGGTGCGTCGAGGCGGCGAGGATGATCCTACCGCTCGCCTGCCCGCCTCGGGGCGTCCAGGCGCCTGCGGCGACGATCGGGGTCACCTTGCCGCTGCGGCTCTCGACCTGAAAGCGGCCCTGGCTGGTTGTGCCGGTCGCGCTGGCCGAGACCAGCAACGGCTGGTTCGCCGCCAGCCCCAGCGCGCCGGCGAGCGCGCCGCCATCGGCTTCGCGCACCCGCAGCGCCAGGCGGATGGTCTTGTCGCGCCCAAGGTCGAAGTCGGCGTCCGCCCGGTCGCCGGCATGGATGCGGCTGGCGACGGCCAGCTTGCCGGCCATGCCACCCTCTCGCCGCAGGTCGAAGCCGCCGGCGACGTCGTATAGCCCGTAGCGGGTGCTGAACGCCGGCAACAGCTCCAGTTGGGCGACGACCTTGCCGATGTGCAGCGAGACCGGCGCCCGGCCGCCCGGCGGCCCGCCCGCCTCCACCGCCGGCCGCCGCAGCACGGTCACCAGCCTGGCGTCGGCCTCGTCGATGTCGGCGCGGCGCTGCATCAGCGCCAGCCAGTTCCAGCGCAACCTTAGCTGCCGCGCGTCCAGCCAAACTCCGTGTACGTCGGTTATCGTCAGCCGGCGGAGGGTAAAATCGCCCCAGATGTCGCCATCCAGCCCCTCGACGCGCACCCGCCCGTAGGGCCCGAGCTTCGCGCCTTCCAGCAGGCTTTCCACAAAGCTGCGTCCGGCGGGCGTCACGACGCCAAAGCGAGCGACCACCGCGGCGCCGACGATCAGCGCCAGCAGAAACAAGGCGATCCAGCCCAGCGCCCGCCGCTTGGCGCGCGCCGGCTTCGTCGCTTTCGGCTGGCGAGCGTCAGGTGCTGGCGTCTCCGCCGTCAAAAGCTCTGCCCGATGCTGATGTAGAGCTGCGCCAGCGGATCGCCCTTGCGGCGGGTGACGGGCGTGGCGACGTCCAGCCGGATCGGGCCGAAGCCGAGGTCATAGCGCACGCCGACCCCCGCGCCAACGTCGATGCCGCTGAAATCCGGCGCGGCGGTCGGCCCCAGCGATCCGGCGTCGACGAAGCCGGCGACGCTCCAGGGCCCGGTCACCTTGCGGCGCACCTCGAACGAGGACTCGAACAGCGAGTCGCCGCCGAGCGGCGTGCCGTCGGACAGCTCCGGCCCGACGCCCTGATAGTTGAAGCCGCGCACCGAGCCGCCGCCCCCGGCGAAGAAGCGCCGATCGGCCGGCACGTCGGGGATCGAGCCGCCGACGATCGAGCCCAGCTTGACCCGCGCGGCAAGCACGGTGTCGGCATCCGAGTCGAGCGGCAGGTAGCCGCTGACCTGACCCTGCAGCTTCAGATAGGGTAGCGTGCGGTCGCCCGTGACATAGGTCGGGTCCGCCTCCAGCTGCAGCCGCCAACCCCGGGTCGGGTTGAGCGGATCGTTCGACCGATCGAGCGAGTAGGCGCCCAGGAGAGAGAAGATCGCCAGCTTCAGGTTCTCGCCGACCGCGATACCGTTCGCGTTGATCGAGGTGTCCTCACGGGTGTCGACCACATCGACCGCGCCGCCGTAGGTGATGAAGGTGGTCTTGGTGTAGTGCCGCTCCACCGCCGCGCGGACGCCGACGCCATCGTCATCGAAGGCGTCGGTGTCGTCGGCGAAGATGTCGGCGCCGACCTTGAATATCTGGTCCGGTCGACCCCAGTCCGGCAGGTCGAGTTCGGTGTCCAGCTTCTGCTGTATCTGCGCCAGGCGGCCGGTGAACGTCAGAGTGTCTGCCAGCCCCAGGCGATTGTAGAGGATGTATTTGGCATCGATGCCCGCACCTTCGCTGGTGGAGTAGACGACCTCGGTGATGCCCTCGTTGCTGGGATAGCCGCCGGCCTGATAACCGCCGCCGAGCTCGATCGTATGCGGCGGCCGGTCGCCGACACTGACGATCACCGGCCGAAGCCCGTTCACCGCCTCGTCCGCCGGCGCCAGCGAGACCGTCACCACGTTGAAGACGCCGGCGTCGCGCAGGCGCCGTTCCAGCGTCGCCACCTGCTTGGGATCGTAGACGTCGCCCTTCTTCCAGGGGGCCAGGCTGGCGATCCATTTGCGCTTGGTGCGCCCTTGGCTGACCACCTTCAGTCCGTCGAGGTGGACCAGTTCGCCGGCGGCGAAGTGAAAGGTCGGATTCAAACTGTGGTCCTGGTGATCGACCACGACCTGGCGCGGGTGGGTGGCCGCGTCGGCGTAGCCGCGCTCATGCAGCGCCGCTTCGACCCGGCCCTCGGCGGCCAGCACGTCCGCCGCCCGGCCCGGCGTGCCAGCGGCCAGCGCCAGCGCCTTCAGGGCGGCGGCCTCGGTCTTGGGGTCGGGGGCCGGGCCGTCCCAGATCACTTCGGTCTTGGCGATCTGCGACCTCGGCCCGGGGGTGATCTTCACGACCGGCGTCGGCGCATCGCCCTCGCCGACGTCGGGATCGACCTCATAGTCGTAGTAGCCTTCCGACCGCAGCACCGCGATCGCCGACTCGCCGGCCTCCCGCGCCCGCCGGCGGGCGTCGACGCGGCTGGTCGGGTGCGCCTTGGAGACGCCCACCGCGCGCTGGATCTCGGCTTTCAGCGCTCGGTCCATCTCGCCCTGCACCTGAGCCTTCGGCTCGGCGGCGTGCGCGAGGCCGGGCGTCAGGCAAAGAAGGCAGATAGCCGTGCAGGCGATGGCCGCGACCGGAGCTCGTCTCACGCATCGACTTTCTGCTTCGCCCCAAGGTGTCCCTTTAGTGCGAGCCGGATGGACTGTCACCGCGCGGCGTGCGGCCGATCGGCGCGCCGCCGGCGGCAACCAGGGGAGCTTACGCGAAAACCGGCGCGAAGCTCATGGCCGCGCGCCGGTTCATCGACCTTAAGGGTCTTGCAGCGGGTGGCCTACGCCTCGCGCAGGTCGACCGCGGATTCGCGGCCTGTCTTACGATCGCGCTGAAGTTCGAAACCGACCTTCTGGCCTTCGGCAAGACTGCCCAACTGGGAGCGCTCGACGGCTGAGACGTGGACGAAAATGTCCTTGCCGCCTTGATCGGGCTGGATGAAGCCGTAGCCCTTCTGAGTGTTGAACCACTTCACGGTTCCGGTCGCCATTAGGTCCACCTTTCGGGGTCTAGAGTGGAATGCGCGCCTTTCTGGGGTACGCGCGGGGTAGATCAAATTCTCGAAGGCGTGGAGCCTGGCCAGCGATCGGCGGATGATCCGAACAGAGGGTGACAGCCGAACCTACCGAAATTCGACGAAAGCGAGATAGCGAATTTCGCGCCCGCTACAAGCTTAGCCGGTGGGGTTTTTTCGGGGCAGAGTCACCGGTGTATGTAAGCGCGGCTAACTGGCCCGGCGCCCGCTCAGGCACGGCGTTTAGGCCGCACGCGCCCGACACCGATCCGACGCAAAGCGCCCTGACGATGCGCCCGCTTCCCACGGGCGGCGAAACTTGCACAAATGATGGGCTAAGGCGGCGTGGGGTCGACTCGCGGCCCCGCCGGGCTTGCCGCGTCCGTGGCTGGCGACGGAGAAGGCGAAGGGGCGCTTAAGGCCTATGAGTCCAAGCGAGATCGTGGCGAAAGACGCAAGAGCCGAGGACGTGCTGCCCCTGACGCAGGCCGCCTACCTGCCGGGCCGGGCCTACGACGAGATGATCGCGCCCGGCGGCGAAGTCAGACCGCACTACGAGGTTCTGCAGGATCGCATCGCCAGCCTCGGCGCCGAGGAGCTGGGCGAGCGGCAGCGCACGCTGGAGCGTTCGTTCCTGCTGCAGGGCATCACCTTCACCGTCTATGGGGCCGAGAGCGCCACCGAGCGGATCATCCCGACGGACCTCTTCCCACGCATCCTGCCCGCCGCCGAATGGGCCAAGATCGAAGCCGGCCTGACCCAGCGGCTGATGGCGCTCAACACCTTCCTCGCCGACATCTACGGCGAGCAGAAGATCCTGATGGACGGCGTGGTGCCGCGCGATCTGGTGCTGGGCGCCCCGTCCTACCGGCGCGAGATGCAGCACCTCTATGTGCCGCACAACGCCTACGCCAACGTCTGCGGCAGCGACCTGATCCGGGGCGAGGACGGCGACTTCGTGGTGCTGGAGGATAACCTCCGCGTCCCCTCCGGCGTCTCCTACATGCTGGCCAACCGCGATGCGTCGCGCCGGACCTTCCCCGGCGTGTTCCGCCAGGCCGACGTGCGGCCGGTCGAGCGCTATCCCGACCTGCTGCTGGCGACGCTGAAGAGCATGGC
>Ga0302314_10002407_pt1 | contig 34673 bp, 33 predicted proteins | sample III_Palsa_N2_3_FD_200533 | JGI IMG/M metagenome (GOLD analysis project Ga0302314, IMG submission 200533) | Peat permafrost microbial communities from Stordalen Mire near Abisko, Sweden - III_Palsa_N2_3 | ecosystem: Environmental > Terrestrial > Soil > Palsa > Peat permafrost | place: Sweden...
GTGTCTCTGAGATTTTCCTGCGGAGTCGGCAGGGCGCAGCCCGCGCAGGCGACCGCGACAACACATACGGCGAAGATTCCGTGCTGCAACTCTGTCAATCTGGTCTCCTCCATGACTGTGATCCCGGAGCGGTCACTGGCGACCGACGCCTCATGGCCCGAACAGAGACTTCCCGCGCGTCTGAAAGCACTCCAGCAGCTAACGGCGCTCTGGAGGATCAAGCCTGTCCCCGAATACGACTCGAGCAATGATCCCGAGGATGACCAGCAATGGGAGAACGATCAGGGGGAACACCCAATCCGGGACGTACCACCCCCTTGCGGCCTCATAGGCGTCGCTCAGTTGCCTCGAGGAATTTGTCGACGGATGGGTCGGATCATAGAAGATGGTGATCTTGTCTCCGAGCTTTGTGCTTTCGCAACTCAAGCCCGCAGCCTTGCCGCGATGCTCTTGACCACCCACATCAAACGCGTAGACGACGAGCCCATGACTCTTGCAGTCGATGTAGACAACTCTGCCCTCAGCTTGGGCAGGGGCGGCGGCCAAGCGCTTGAAGTCTGCTGCTTCGTTGTAGCAACCTGTCAGCGTCAGCAGCAGGCCAATCGCCGTTGTTGAGATCAGGCCAGTTACAACTCTCGTCATCGATCGCATCGGTGAATGAACGGTACGGGGGGCGAGCATTCCCTAGAAGCCGCCGGTCGCGACTGACTCGAAATGGCCGAACTGCGCCCTCGACGCAGGTGATCAGGCTGCTCGACCTGCCCCTCCAGCCGCGTCCGGCAGCTATGCACAGCATACCCGCCCGTCGACGGCGGCGACCAGCCAGCGGCGCCAGACCCTGAGCCGACATCGGCGGGGCGGAATTCAGCGCCCGAAAGCGGACCTCCGCTCTATTGGCTCGTCGAAGTTCCCCCGTCGCGAAGCCACGCCTCGTTGGCCGCGGTAAACGGCTCCATGAAAGCCAGCAATGCAGAGGCTTGGCGCCGAATCGGCGTCCAGGTTTCATCGCTCATCGCGGCCAGATTGTTTGCCCTTCCCTCAGCCGCTCGAAGCAAATTGTGGGGCACCCCGTCGAGCGTCCGCACCAGCATGTCGATTTGCGCCTTCGCCTGAGCGCCTAGCAGTTCCCACTCTGCGAGGTATTGACCCGCCTGCACATCGTCTTTCACCTCCCAGGCCACGTTGTAGTCGCCCATGCGTTCACACGCCGAGCTCGGTTCGCTCGCGAGCGTCTCCACTGCGTCAATGAAGTAGTGGTAGGAATTGCGATAGCTCTCTTCGGCAGTCAACGACATGATGCAATTGGACGAAGCCTGATGCTGGTTAGCCGACGTTGGCGAGCGGCAGTTTATGGCCCGACATGCGTCCTCGGCACCGACGGACTAGCCGCGCCACGGGTGGTTAACTATTGCGGTTGCCACCAGCAGCGCAAGTCCCCAGTCGGAGGTTTGCTCCGAACGACTTGACAAGTGCGGGCGCAAGCAATTCATCGGCAGCGCTGAACGCCTGTGGTGCCGGCCCGAACGGGGCATGCAGATCTACGGCGATCTCGTCGCCGAAGGCCCGAGCTCCGAGCTCGACGAGGAAGAAACCGTTGGGAGCCGGGCCCTTTGGCGCGAGCGTATAAAACGCGATCGTGTTCGGGGCTGTAGACTGGGAAGTCATCTCGGTCATGTGAAGTTGCCCTGCGACTGTTGCGAGGGCGACAGCGACCTTTTCATGCGCTCCCGCGGAAGACTCACCGGTTGAGATGCAGAGATGTCGCTCGTTGATGGTGTCGCATCCGGCGAGCACAAGTGTCGCGAGAAGCCCTCCGACATGGAGCAATTTCATGAATGACGCCTGCTCTTGTTTGACAGCTACGAGTCTCATAGCCTACCTGAGAGCAGTCCGTCGCGACAGACCGGGCATGGCCGGATTGCGACGCTGTCCCATCATCGGCATACATTGGGAATCGATGGCGGGGCTGCATTCGCAACCGGTGGGCCTGCCCTTGGCATCGACTCTGGCGAGGTTAGGACAAAGCCCTTGCTTTCACACGTCGCAATGCATTGATGGAGCCGCTGATTCCATTCGTCATTGAGAGTACCCCAGTCTGTCGCGCAGACGGCTACCTGTCTCGTGGCTGGTTGCTCCAGACGGAACGTCCTCCACTCGCTGCATGCGGGCAGTGCTGCGAGGGACAAAGTCAAGCTTGCGATTTTCGTGTTCACCATCCACATCCCTCGAAGTGAGACTCCGGTACCCGATAGCGGTCGTGCTCGACCGGCAGCAAATGGCCGACATGCGTCTTCGGGGTTGGTGGATTGGTCGCGCGATAGCTGGACGCCCGGACACGCGACTGCTAGCTTCGAGCCTTTCGGCGGCTCAACGTCAACAGTAAGACACCAACCATAGCCGCCACGAAAGAAGCCACAACGCCTTGCCTATAAATGCTCTTCGTCTCGGAGAAATTGTGCTGACCGCCTGCATCGCTTAAGAAGATCGTGGTTTCAGTACGCGCACCGACCAAAATTGCGCCTCCGGGGTGATGAACGCCCCACAAGCGCACGGTCATCTCAACTGGTGAGTGCGTCTCCACGAATTGGCACAGCGGCCCTAAGTTCTCACAGCCATAGCGACTGTGTTCGCCGCCCTGCGTCGTCAGGCTGAGTCGTTGTTTGCCTTGGCGGAGGAACTCCGCAGTCACGGCTACTTCCGGTACGTCTATGACGTTCACGGAGTCTGGCATCGTCCACATGCTCCACGAGTAGAGCCCACATCCAAGTAGGCCTCCTCCGAACGCCACGATGCCTGCAATCACCAACTGACTAGGTGGCCAAAAGCGGCGGCGCTGGACATCCAGGGTACACATAAGCTGCAGATCTTAAATCAAGCAAGGCCGCGGGCGATGAACCGCCCTGAAGCAGCCTACCGCAAAGCTGTCCCTCGCGACCGTCTGCTGGTGGCCGACATGCGTCTTCGGGGTTGGCGCCCTGGTTGGCCGATGTGCGGCCGGTCTGCACCTGGTTGTCCCAGCCGTCAATTCAAGTAGAGTGACGAATCGGAATGCGACGCGACCGCGCTGCACCCGTGACCCCCGTCACTCTTGGATTCGCCCGGCCGTGCGTTTCGAAACCGACCAACCCGCCCGCCCGTTCATCGACGCTCCGCCGCCCGTGCACCGACGTCCCGTCGGCCGAGCCCACGCGGCGTCCGTGCGACGGGAAATCACGTCACTGGATGCGGAGCGCGATTGCCAGCGTATCGTTCATTTGCTGGTCGCCTACGAGTTTCCGTTCGACCTGCTACGCGCGACGGAGATGGCGCTCTTCCATACTTTCGGCAGTCGCTCTGTGGCGCGACTTCTCGACCGTACCAGCGAGTTCGCAGCGCGCGGGCAGAAGCGCTACGACGACACGAGGCTGCTTATCGGGCAATTCATCGAGCGCGGCTGGGACGACGAGGCGGGTCGGCGGTCGATCGAGCAGATGAATCGCATTCACGCGAAGTTTCAAATTCCCAACGACGACTACCTGTTCGTCCTATGGACCTTCATGGAGTTCCCGTTACGCTGGACAGACGAGTACGGCTGGCGAGCCTTCACGCCGCATGAACGCGCAGCATGGTTCAATTTCTGGCGCGAGGTCGGGCGCCTCATGGGCCTGCGCGACATACCGCCGACGCCCGATGCCTTCGATGAGTTCGTCCGCGGCTACGAAGCGCGCGAGCTGATGCACGATCCCGCCAACCAGCGGGTCGCCGAGGCGACCATCGCCATCATGGCGGCCTGGCTGCCACGTCCGCTGCGCTTCGCGGTCCGCCCTGTCGTCTCCTGTCTGGTGCCCGCGCGGCTGCTGCCTGCGATTGGCTTCGCGACGCCACCAGTGTGGTTGGCGATCCTGGTACGTGGTGCGCTGAAGGTCCGTGCACAGGTCAAGCGCGTCGTGTCTCTCGAGCGCCATCCGTTTTTGCTGGCGCACAGTCGCAACCGGAGCTACCCGGGCAACCGCTATCGCATCGAGACGCTCGGGCCCGGGCACGAGCGCGACGCACTGCAGGCGCCAGATCGCTGATGTCGTCTATGCAGTCATGAGTCTAACGGGCGCGCGGTCATGCGATCGTCGCCTCTCGCGACTTCAACGAATTGCCTGTATGCGTGCATCGTTCAACAGCGTAGCTGGCCTTCCTGGAAGCGGCCATCGGCAGCCGTCGGCTCCTGGCCGATCTCAGGCCAAACGCGTCCGCGGCCACATTCTGCGCGCGAAAGCGGCAACCGCATGGCTGGCCCGGCCGACCACCCTCAGGTGGTCTGGCTCCAGCGTCAGAACGCCCTCGGCGCCGAGCGCGACATGTACCCCGCCTGAAGCGTCTGCGCAGACAACGGTCACGACCTGGCCAGCTACCTTTCAGTAGGCCTTCCTAAACTCGGGATGCCATCGGTATGAACGGCCGCACCGATCAACCCGAACCAACGCGCCCACCTCTATCGGCGTCCCCACACGATCATTCGTTCCGAGAAGGTACTTGTGCATGGCTATCCAACAGCGGTCGTTCGCGAGGGACGGGTAGTGGCCGAGAATCGCCTTCACCAACTGGCGACCAACGCGACCACGACTGCAAAACCCTTCGTGTAAGCGAGGTTCCAAGCCTCCTGGTGCTCGGTTTCGTGGTCTGCGATCTGGGTACGCTCGAGTAGCTGCGGCAGGACTGAGTATTCAACACACTCGAAGCCGTTAGCCGAGCAAAACCCGGCGGCGACGGCACCGGCGTTCAACCCCTCGTCCGTCTTCACATAGAAGTGCGCATCAATCCTAGTCAACGTCGCTCCCCGGAAGGCCTGAACTTGCGAGAGAGGTTCAAGTTCCTGACGCAAGTAGTAGATGGCTTCAGTGTCGCTCATGTCTTCTCCGCATCTATGAGTCTCCTGCCACCGAGCTTCTCTCAATCAGCCAGCGTGCCCCCAAAGCCGACCGTCGCCGCTGACAGCTTGTGGCCGAGTGTCGTCGTTAGGGGACAACGCGCTTCACCAACCAGCCCTTGATCATGCAGTTGTGGCCTGCGGCGTACGGCACGAAAGCGAAGACGAACAGGAGCCACATCCTCACCGAACTCAACCGACCGGAGCCAAGCAGTCCAAACTTCAAAGCCAGAACCGCGAAGGCCATGCAGAGCACTGCGAACACCTGACAAGCAAACATCGACGTCCGCTCGATCCGGGCATACATCGGCTGTTTGATCCTCATCGCTTGTATCTCTCCTGAAAGCGGACGCCGGCGACCGTCAGCACCTGGCTCAACCTCTGCGTCACGCTGAGGATGCATATCTGACTCATCCTTGGTCGGCGGCGTTCGAATTCACTGGCCTCTCTTGTCGGGCGGCGGCGAAAAGCTCCTTCCAGTGCGGAAGGTACCGCTGGAGGTTGCGGACTAACTGCTGGAGATTCTGGGCAGCCACGGAAAATTCGACGGAATAGACACCCCACCGATCAGCATCAGGCTCGACGCTAACGCATGGCTCTGAACTAGTGCCGACTCGCCAAATAACGCCCGCGCGTGAGCCATCCGGGGCCACGACGAAGGCGTCGCCCCACGTCGAGTCCCTCCTCGGGTGAGTGATCCGACCGAAACTGAAGCCCTCCTTCTCGGACCCCGGAATCACCGGAAACGAGTGGTAGGCCGGCAGAGCCCCGCTCGCGAAGCGATGGGAAGGCGCCTTTTCCCTAGATTGGGTCTGCTTGCTCATGTATGAAGTCTATCGAGGGTCGCGGCTTTCCAGTAGTAGGAGGACGCGCTCCGCGCGTCGCCGGACTACCAGGTAGCGGTCGTTCGCGAAAGACCGCAGATGGCCGATAACGAGCATGGGCTCATCCCGCCGGCGCAGACGACCGCATCACGTGCCCGAAGCAGCCTTCGCCTGTTACCACCTGTGGTGCACCTCATCGCGTGCGAAGCGCGCGTAAATATCGGCCGCCGCTGCCATGGCGGCGGGCGACAGGGGTGGCAGGTCGGCCGCGGGCATGTTCTCGTCCACCTGTGCGGGCCGTCGACCTCCCGGAATCGCGCAAGTGACCGCGTCGTTCATCAAGATCCAGCGCAGGGCGAACTGAGACATGGTCTGCCCCTGGGGCACCCATGCGCGGAGCTGCTCGACGGCGGCCAGGCCGGTCGTGTAGTTCAGCCCGGAGAAGGTCTCGCCCTTGTCGAACGCCGCACCGTCGCGATTGAAGTTGCGGTGGTCGTCTTCCGCGAACGCAGTCGCTGCCCCGAGGCGCCCGGACAGCATGCCCGACGAAAGCGGCAGGCGCGCAAGAATTCCCACGCGGCGCGCAAGCGTCTCCCGAAATAGCAGGTCTGCGGGGCGCTGCCGGAAGAGGTTGTAGATGATCTGCACCGATTGCACGCCGGGATACTCGATCGCCATCAAGGCTTCTTCGACCTTCTCGACGCTGACACCGTAGTAACGAAGCTTGCCGAGCTTCACCAGCTCATCGAGGACGCCGAAGACTTCCGGCATGTTGAATCGCCCCGGGTTTCGAGGAGGCTCCAACCTTTGAGAAGATGGAGCCATGAACAAGTCGAACAAGTTCTCACCTGAGGTCCGCGAGCGCGCGGTGCGCATGGTGCTAGAACATCGTGGGGAGTACCCGTCGCTGTGGCTGGCGGTGGAATCGATTGCGCCGAAGATCGGCTGCGTGCCGCAGACGCTGCTGACCTGGGTCAAGCGCCAGGAAGTCGACGCGGGCGTGCGCGCAGGCGTCACGACAAGCGAGGCGCAGCGTGTCAAGGAACTCGAGCGCGAGGTCAAGGAACTGCGCCGGGCCAACGAGATCCTCAAGGTCGCCAGCGCGTTTTTCGCCCAGGCGGAGCTCGACCGCCGATTCAAGTCCTGAGGGAACTGATCGACCAGCATCGCGATACTTTTGGGGTCGAGCCGATCTGCAAGGTTTTGCAGATTTCCCCGTCCGGGTATCGGCGGTATGCGGCGCTTCGCCGCGAGCCGCATCGGCGCTGCGCGCGCGCTCAACGCGATGACGTGCTGGCGTCCGAGATCGAGCGCGTCTGGCGGGCCAACATGCAGGTCTACGGCGCCGACAAGGTCTGGCGCCAATTGGCTCGTGAAGGGACGGCGGCAGCGCGATGCACGGTCGAACGGCTGATGCACCGTCTCGGGCTGCGCGGCGTGATGCGAGGTAAGGTCGTGCGAACCACGGTTAGCGACGGCAAAGCGCCGTGTCCGCTGGACAGGGTCAACCGGCAGTTCCGGGCCGAGCGGCCGAACCAGCTCTGGGTCTCGGACTTCACGTACGTCTCGACCTGGCAAGGCTGGCAGTACGTGGCCTTCGTCATCGACGTCTTCGCCAGGCGCATCGTGGGCTGGCGCGTCAGCAGTTCGATGCGTACGGACTTCGTCCTCGATGCCTTGGAGCAGGCGCTCTACGCGCGTCAGCCGGAGCGCGATCGCAGCCTCGTGATTCACTCGGATCGCGGGTCGCAATACGTCTCCATCCGCTACACCGAGCGGTTAGCCGAGGCCGGTGTCGAGCCGTCCGTCGGCAGCAAGGGCGACAGCTACGACAACGCGCTGGCCGAGACGATCAACGGGCTCTACAAGGCCGAATTGATCCATCGCCGGGCACCCTGGAAGACCAAGGAGTCCCTGGAACTGGCGACGCTCGAATGGGTGTCCTGGTTCAACAACCATCGACTGCTGGAGCCCATCGGCTACATCCCGCCTGCCGAGGCTGAGGCAAACTACTACCGGCATCTCGCCGAGCAGGCCACCATCCTGGCCTGACTTAAACCAAGCGGCCTCCACGGAACCCGGGGCGATTCATGTAGAAGACGGGCGAAGGCGGGCAATGCAGTTGCAGAAGATCGATTGCATCGACGCGCAGGTTGACGAGGCTTCGTTCGACGAACGCCGTCAGGTTCGCGCGGTTGTACCCTTCCGCGACGTGCGGGGAGAGCCTGCGGCCCGCCTTGGTCGCGACGTAGAACGGCTCGCTGCGCTCGGCGCGCAGTCGCGCGATCAGCCGCTCGCTGCGGCCGTCGCCGTAGACGTCGGCGGTATCGAATAAATTGACGCCGCGGTCGAGCGCCCGATGCAGTGTCGCCATGGCGTCGGCGTCATCAGTCTGGCCCCACGAGCCGCCGATCGCCCAAGCGCCAAAGCTGACGGTGGAAACCTTCCACCCGGTGCGGCCGAGGTCGCGATATTGCATTTGATCTCCCGATCACTGGTTGATTTCCGCAATATAGCTGTGTCGATCGCCCCGCCATCAAGCAACGGAAATGCCCTGACGGGCTGCTGGAAAGCTGCCGGTCGTCAGCGACTGTTCCTGGCCGCCAGCGGCGACGCCTACCAACCCATCGTATGCACCGGCACAAGGGCCGATGCTGCCGCGAGCAGTTGGGCAACAAGAATGGTCGCACCCTGGCCTGGGTAGGCCCTCAACCAGCGGAACATGAAGAATCCGATGATGGGAATTTGGCCGAGAACGAGCAGTTGCCACAGGTGAGCCAAAGCACCTTCGTCGCGCACCGGTTGTGTACCGTGCATCGCGATCTGAACTCCGACCAGCACCAGCGCTCCGATCGACATGATCACCGGACTCCAGGCACTAAGCTTCTTTCCAATTTCGACTTCCATGACTTCGCTCCTGCTGAGTGACATCACGCCCACTGGCATTGAGACGTAGGGGCACGGTGGTGCGACTGAACTTCGTCCCACCATTGTCATGGACGTCTGTGTGGCGAGCGTGAAGTCTGACAGGACAGCGGGCCACAAACCCGCCGTTCGCGACAGGCAGCTCCTGGCCGATCAGCGACTGCGGGCACGCTCATGCCGCTGCCACCGTTCACGCATCTAAGCGTCACGGTGCGCGGTATGTGACCTTGCCTGCGTCATCCAACATCTCCATACGCGGTGTGCCTTGCGGATCGACGCTCAGCCGCAGGCGTGCACGGCCCGCCGGGTCGGAGAGGACGACTTCCGCGGACTCGTTGTGGTTCTGCACCGCGATACGCTGCTGCACAAACCGGGCCGCGCTGGCGGTGGACATCTCGGCCGGCGCCCGCGAATTGATGACGAGACCGGCGGTCGCATCCTTTCCGTCGCTCGCGACACGCGTGAGCAGGCCGACCGCGTCGAAGTTCGGGTAGTCGAAGGACAGCGCGGACAACCGGCCGCCTCCGGGCTCACTCAACGCGAGCCCGCCGACCTCGTCGCCTCTGTCGTTGAAGAAGAGGAGTCCCGCCGGGTTGACCGCTCGCTTGAGGGGCTTGCCGTTGATGACCGGCGGCGGGAAGCGCTGCTCGTTGGCGATCACCAAGCGCAGCGTCCCGTCGGGCGCCACAATGTTGAGCCGCTCCGTGGTCAGCTCTTGGGAATGGCCGCCAGATGCGGCCCCGGACAGGAGCACGGCGCCCAGTACCGCGCCCAGGCCCACACAGCAGACTTTCAATCGGCGTACGTCGCGGGCCAGGCGCTCGACCATCTCGGAATCGGTGGTATGCATGGAATTGAACGGGAGCCGCAGCACATCGCCGCGATGTTAAGCATACCGCTCACGGGCAGCTGGTGCAGTCCCGGCAGACTTCCCGCTAGCTGACGTTGGCGAACGTCAGGTCATGGCCGAACTGAGCCTTCGGCGCCAGCGACCAAACTGACATCGGGTCGTCGTAGTGCGTCCGGCCGCTATGCGCAGCATACCTGCCCGTCGGCGCCGCCGGCCGAGCCGCGGGGCACGACCCATCTGCGACATTCGCATCGCCAAATTCGTCGCCGGAAAGCGGTCGTTCAACCAAGCAACGAAACGCGTCGCGCGGGGCCTGCGGTGATGCGTCGCCGGCGCGCGCTGTTTCGTCCTGTTTGCAGGCGTTGCGGGATGGACGGGGTTCAACCGTTAGTGTATAGATACATATCTTTACCGAAGAGGGAGATGCCATGGATCCGCGAAGAACTAGTTTCGTTTCGCTTGGCTGCTGGCCAGCTGCAGTAGCTCTAATTGCGACTGCGCCAGCCCTTAATGCAGCTCAGTTGGATTGCGGAGCTGAAGCAGCGAGCCGTTGCCAAAGCGAACAGCGCACACGCTCCGCTCGTGGAGATCGTCGCGAAGGATGAGGTCGGAGACTCGCGGGTATTAGGCAGCTGTGCTGGCGGCACAAAGCGAGTAGTCCTTGTATCGAGTGCCAAGAAATCTGCCACCACTCAGGCCGTGCCTGCCGCTATACCAGTGGCCACTGGCCCAACGGCCCCAGGGCGCCACGAAAGCGAAGGTCCGTCAGTGTGTGTGACCTTAGTGCACTTTCCTGCGAATGTGCCCGAACCAGTCTGCGACGGCGGGTCACGCACAGATGACGATATTTTGGGAACTTTTGCGAAGCTTCCGATCCCCGTCGTCACGGAGCTACCCAAGTATTTGAATGACCACGGTTGGGGCAATCAAAGACACCAAAACTTCGCAGAGTGTTCGCTGATCTGCGCAGCCGTGCCGAAAGGCGCAATATACGACGACTCGACGACCCATGTACTGTTCGACCTGACCGGCAGCGGAGCGCCTCCTACGAATGGGATGGGAAAGGAGGACGAAGGCCGGTGGGGTCCAGGGGCAGAGGGTTTTTGGCGAATCGACCCTGGGTTGATAGTGAAGACTGCGGGCGACAAGCAGCTGGTCTGCAAGAGGGCGCGGAACTGGTCGGACTCGCATTCCCGGTCATTCCGGCTTGTCGTCGACTACAGAATGGGCGATTCCACTCAACCCAATCCGACCGAGGTGGACAACGGCTGGGTCAAATGCGAGGCGCCTCATTGACTCCTCTCCTGGCTTGTCGCGGTCTCAGCTTGAGAGGATCCTATGGATATAAGCAGACCTGCTCTGATTTTTGCAACGCTTGTTTCGGCGAGCGGCCTTGCTATAGCCGAGTGCCCACGCGGTCGTACCCCGGATGGATCAACCTGCATCGCGAGCAGCAAACCACCATGCGCTGACGAGTACAAACAATTGGGCTCAGGAGCGTTGGCGATCTGTTTCATCAAGCCCAAAGTTGCTGCCCCTGCGCCCCCGCCGCCACCGCCCTGCCCGTTCAATACAGTTCAGCGAGCAGACGGTACGTGCTGTAGCTTGTGTCCGCTTCTATGAGGACTGTTCTGTCAAGCGGAGGGAGTCAAGGCGGCACCTGAGGATGACATCCGATCGCCGTGCTTTCGCGGTTCTGCCGCATTCCTGATCCGAGGTCGGGGACGGTCGAGAGCTCGAGCAACTGCTCGGGCAAGCTTCTATCCGTGCAGGACGCTGACGTCCAACACCACATGCTGCATGCGCGCCAGGCGCACTGGCAATCCCCGGTTACCGACGCGCCCCATCTTTGCGGACGGTCACGATGAGGTGACCCGCGGACACTACGGGCGCGTTGACCTTTGATCGAGATGCTGCTGCTCATTTTGCGTGGCGAGGTGGGCGGTCAGGCGCGGACGGTGTCAGGTTTCAAGACGGCGCCGGCTGGGATCACCCCGTCTTTCAGATATCGCCATAGCGCAATCGCTAGGCGCCTGGCCAGCGCGACGATCCCGGCCCGACGCATCCGCTTTCCTGAGCCCCCGAAGCGCCGGTTGAACCACTGAGTGAGTTCACTGCCAGGCTGCAGGCGCACCCAGCTCCAGGCCTGCTCGATGAGCACCGATCGCACTCGTCGGTTGCCCGTCTTGCTGATGCCTTGCTCGTGGTCGATGCTGCCGCTCGCATGCGGCGTCGGCGCCAAGCCCACGCAGCCGGTCAGTTCGCGCCGGTTGGAGAAGTTGCGCCAGCCGAAGATCTCCTTGACCAGCACCCACGCGCCCTTGCCGCCGATGGCCCGCAGTCGAGCAAGTTCATTCACCATTGGGTGCTTGCGCTTAGCAAGCTCCGTGCGGTGAGCCGACTCGATGGCCCGAACCTGATCCTTGACCAGCTTCAACCTCGCGTTCTCCCGCTCGATCTCCGAACGCAGCAGCGGCGGCACTTGCTCCTGATGCGCGTCCCACCACTTCGACCAATCGCGCCCGCCGATGACGATCCCTGGGCGAAGGTTGTGCATCACCAACAGTGATCCGATACGGTTCGTGTGGGCGATGCGCTCGTGCGTCAGCCTCTGCAGCTCGCGGTGCTCACGACGCGCGTCTTCATCCTCGACGCTGGGTTCACGCAGCACCGACCACACGCGTTCGCCGGCGTGGTGGCGGATCTCTCGATTTTTGGGTCCCCTACCGCTTCATTCGGGGTGGCCTCTGGCGAACTCGACTTTGAAGTGCTTCCAAGGCAAGGCGAGATCGTCTCGTTCGCCCAGTTAATCAGCCTGCCCGCGATTGCCCTGCCCAGGATCGACGGGTTCTCCTTTCAGCTGAGGGTCGCGAACGTCATCCATGCTCCGCGCGGTGGCTCGTTCTCCATCATGGTGCTGCTTGAACCTGCGGTGATGCGCAACGGTGCCGATGCTGCTGCGCTCGCGGAGTACCTTGAACGAGGATTCGGGCTTGGAGTCGACCCCTTCTAGGCGGAGTCAAATCTCGGCCAATACCGGCCTGTTACACAAGTCCGGTTTCCGGATGTCCACCGAGGCCGCGCCAGCCCAGTTCGGTATCACACGGTCAAGCGGGCTCCGCAATGAGTTCCCGAACCGCATCGACGACAAGAATGCGCTCGGCCAAGCCTGATCCCACATGTTGGCGTATGCCAGCAACCGTCGAAAGTTTATCGAGCCAGCCAACACCGTCTCGAAGCACGATCGGCGTGAGTTCTGCGGTCTTTGAAGAGCCAGCCCACGCGGCCAGAATGATCGCAGCCTCTTGTTGGCCAGTTACCCCTTCGAGGCGCGCTTGGATGTGGCAGCGGCCCGCTGGTGGGTTGCACTCATTTCCCAGGAGCCTGACATAGATGCCAAGATTGAACAGCAATCCTGTGCCAGCAGACGACTTCTGAAGGTTGAAGACCTGGATGGTCTCCTTGTTCTGACGCCACCATGTCCTTGACTTCTTGGTGAAGCCGGCCAGTTTCAGCAGTGGAGCAATTGACTCTTCGAGGGGGAGCATTTCGATTTCGAAGCAGGTTGTCGAATGGCAATGACCGTCGCGGATCATATGCTTGCCGCGACGGGTATGCTGGTAGCCCGGCGGTCTGACGCCGATCGACAGTCCGTGGTGAAGTCCGGCCACCGACGCCGAAGGCGCATGTCTGCCAAGACCTGACGGTTACAGTGGTCTGCTTCGGAGGAGCCCAGCGTGGGTCCATGACCAGTGGTGCCGGCCAAAACCAGACCGTCACGACGGTCGGCTGTCAGGCACGCCGCAGTACGCGGCCGGGACAGGTCGATTTTTCTCGATGAAGCAATCGGCTAGGGGGTGAAGGTGGAACGTTCGAAGACGGCGGCCTGGTGCCTAGCGGCGCTGATAGCCATCGCAACGTGTGGTGGCTGTACGCTTGTCCCGTTCACGGATGTGGTTGAACGCGATCCGGATGCGCCACTGACCAGAGCTGCAGAGAAAGCTTGGTCTGATTGCATCGTCAGCAACGTCGATACTCAAGCCCGAGACCCTAGGCGGCTTCGCGCGAGCGATCTTGCGTCGGGAATTATTTCAGCGTGTCGCGACGAAAAGAGCAAGGTCGTTGAACTAGCGGACGTTGAGCATTTCAAATCACTGGCAAACGGTCTCGATCGTATGTATAGCCCCGCAGCCGTCGCCGTCATGCTCGAGTTGGCGCGCGCAAAGCGCGAGGGAATTGGGGCTATCAATACACCGGGATGGGACGGCTTGATGAATGGGATCACTCAAGCAGAACTCGATTCTCGATTGCTGCAGTGGGATGAGTGCTCGGAAGCCGCAGTACCTTTCCTGGCAAAGGGAAACCCGCAAGACAACCCAATGGAGCTTGCACAGCGAGCCGCTTGGGACTATTGCGGCATGTATGGACAGAACATCATGCATAAGTTTCTCGGGCCGCCCGCAGCGCATGATCCGAATGCAATGGGAAAGCTCGTTCCCGAACATGAGCGCACTCGACGTTCGGAGTTGGCTCGACTTGTCGTAACCTCGCAGGCGCAATGGCGGGAATGATCATCAGCTCCCAGCGCGGAAAGTCGACTGACTGTGTCGGGTCGATGGTGTAACGATCGTTCCGCGCGCTACAGCGCAACAACCGGCCACTACCGGCCGCTCGCGACTGGCGGCTTCCAGGAAGGCAATCGTGATGAAGGTACTACGCGGCGCTGAGGTCGAACTTTGTTTTCGTACCGCAGAGCAAGGCGGGCGCAGCGCGCCTCTGTTGATCGAACCCGGCACCTACCGCCCGCACTTCGTCGCGCGGGGCGGCGACTACCTTGGCGTGGTCGTGACGCGCGGCCCGTCAGAACCCGTTTCACCGGGCGTCCTGGTTGGCGTCGCAGTGAGCTTCCCGTACGATGTCAGCTACGGCGCCCTGTCCGAAGGAACGACCTTCGCGGTCATGGAGGGCGAACGACTCGTCGGTGAAGGTCGAGTCTTGCGGCTGTTTTGAGGCCCACCCGTATCGCGCCTGTCGGCCACGAGCGGAAGTTCGCGAGAGTCGGCTTCTGAGCTACGAGACGATCAACACCAGGCTACACATTTCAACAAGACCAACCGCATGGCGACCCTCGTCAAGAACTTCTCCGGCCAGCCCGTTCGCGTCAACTTCGAAGACGGCCTGAAGCGCCAAGCAGACGCCTTGCTCGCTGCACTCGAGGAACAGCACACCGAAGGAATGACACTCCGAGCAGGAGCGCGTATCCGGTTCGGATGGTCGTTCTTGATCTTGCAGGAGCGGATTGGCGAAATTGTCATTTGCGAGCCGGACTATACGAGTAATCCTTTCGCAGAGACGCGCGACGATGTGAGCGTCTTCCTGCGCGTGTTGGAATCGCAGACCGCGCTGGTGCAGATGCTGGGCGTGACGCCGATCGAAGTCTCGTTTCACGACAAGATCGTCTACGCGAACGGCGTCTTCGAGTCGGGTCAGCTCTATGCGGAGCGCATTGAGCCGAGGCCGGACAAGCAAGACTCCGGCTGGTTCGTTGGGTTCACCAATGGGCACAACAGCCAGCCGAATCTGCGCTCCGGTTACGTCTTCCAACTACTGATGCACAAGCCGATCCTGATGCAAACACTCCTCCTGCCACCCGGCTGCATCGTGTTGCTGGACGGCAACCAGATTCGGGACGTTCTGGATTCGGATGATAGGTCGCTCTTGCGACGATGACGCACGCTGTGGATGCAGTTCTGACGCCGGCCAGCAGGTTACGATCACGCCGATCGCTTTCAGGCAGCGGCCGGCCAGAAGCGGGCGTTCGTGAAGGTCTGCTCTCGGGTACGCTACCCATCATGGATGACCTCAAAAGAATGACGTGCCGAACCCTATCGACCCTTGGGGCAACATCATGAGGATGCGCCGCTTGGCCGCCTGGGCGACCTTGCTCGCCGCCGCTTTAGTCGCCGGCTGCGCCGTGCGGCCCGGCTCGGTGGATCCGGAGCATGCAGAACTCGGGCCGGCGCCCGACGTGATCAAGAAGCCGAGTACGCTGAGCGCCGATGAGCTGCGAGATGTGCAGGCTCAGCCTGTCGACGAGCAGCGGCGCCGGCTCGACGTCGTGCTCAGCGCGCATCCAGACGACCTGAATGCGCGGTTCCTGCGCGTGCAAGCGGAGTTCAAGCTGGGAGACGTGGCCGCGGTTGTGTCGGACTCCGGACTCGTCCTGGCAAATCCGTCGCTGGCGCCGCATCTTCGCCAGTTGGCGCTGGGCTGGCGCGCGGAAGCCTTGATCAACCTGTTGCGCTTCGACGAGGCTTCCACGGCGGCGGACCAGGCCCTGCAGATCGAGGCGGCGGACAACCTGAACCTAGCCTTGGCCCTGGGCGCACGCGGCTGGGCACGGTTCTTCAACCACCAGTACGACGATGCGCTGGCCGACATTGACCACGCGATCCAGGCTGATCCAAGCGAAGGCATCCTGTACTACCGACGCGCGCAGGTTTTCAATGCGCAAGCGAAGGTCGACCGCGCCGCCGCTGACTTCGAGCGCGCCATCGAGCTTGCGCCGGATGATGGGCCCGGTCATCGCGAATACGGCGTGCTGCTCTACCGAACCCATGATCTTGAGCGGGCGCTGGCCCAGTTCGACGCCGGCGTTAAGTCAATGCCCGGCGACTCGCTCGTGCTCGCTTGGCGCGCACAGGCCAATCTCGCGCTTGGACGCCTCGACGCGGCAGCGGCGGACGATCACCGCATCAACGCGCTCGGCCTCGAGAAGGTGGAACAGGCGCAGGCGTTCAACAACGTGGGCAGCAATCTCAGCGACCTGCACGATTTCGCAGGCGCCGCCCGCGAGTTCGGCCGATCGTTGGCGCTGAAATCTGATGCGCCCGTCGCGGCGACGCTGGCCCGGATGCAGTGGTTCTCTGGTCAGTTCGTGCAGGCGCTCAACACGTGCCGCGAATTCAGTGTTTCGCCCATATGGTCTTCCGATTACAAGCCGATCGCACTGTACGTGCTGCGTGGTCGCGCGAATACGGCCGGCGAGTCGGCGGCACGGGCCGAGCTAGCGTTGACGGCGCCCCACCAGCCGCATGTGTGGACGGACACGTTGGTGAGCTTGTTGCTGGGCCGCACGACACTGGACGCCGCACTAGCCGAGGCGGACGCTGGCGAGACGCCCAGGCTGAGGGCCGGCCGCCGGTGCGAGGCCGACTACTACGCGGCGGAGCAACTGCTCATGCGCGACGACGTGGCCCCGGCGAGTCGCCTGCTCGCGGATGCAGGCAGTGCCTGTCCTTCAAACTACTTCGAGGTCGATGCCGTCGTCGCGGAGCGTCGGTTGATCGTGGCGAGATCAACGACGCATTGAGGCGCTAGACCCACGCAATCTGAGCCAACGGCAGCTTTTTTGCGGTGAATCGCGAAGTCTCAATTTCCGCTACGGGCGGGCGCTGCTGCTCGGCCGACGGTGTCGACGGGCAGGTATGCTGCGCATCGCAGTCGCCCGAGGGCCGAGGACGCGGCGCCCGGCCAGGTCGCAGCCCTCGAGGACGTATGTCGGCCATTTGCTGCCGGTCGCGAACGGCAGGTCTCGGGTACCTGCCCGTGGAGTTGATCGGCAAGGAACTGTCCTCTCTAAGGGTCGGCGTTCCGACTGCAGGAACGAGGAGTATGAGCACCAAGATGATTCTGACGCTCGCCATCGGCTGCGTGATCCACTCGGCCTGGGCAGCGACTGCTGCGATTCCAACGGATGCTGCTGGACTCCAGCAACGCCTGGCCGCGCGATTTACCGGCGACCGCAGCGGCGCCTGCATTGCCGCCGTAGTCATCGATGGCGATAAGGTCTTGCGTGGCCAGACCTGAGCGGGGACGCGGGAAGACGGGCCGCCGGCGAGTGGTGCGGCGTTCGAGATCGGTTCTGTGAGCAAGACAATGACGGCCTTTCTCGTGGCGGACCTCATCGAGCGTGGGCGCTGGTCGCTCGACGACCCAATCGAGAAATTCCTGCCGGCGGCCACGGCGGTTCCGCGCCAGGGAGACCGCCAAATCCTTGTGCGCGACCTGCTCACCCACAGCGCCGGGTTGCCTGCCTTGCCGCCAGATATGCAACCGGCCGACCCGGCGAACCCGTACGCAGATTTGACCGAGGACAAACTGCTCGCAGCACTCGGCAAGGTGCAGTTCCAGCGGCCAATCGGTAGCCAGCCCGAGTATTCCAATTTCGGGATGATGGTGATGTCGCTGGCTGTGGCGCGCAGCGAAGGAGGCAACCTAGAAGCGGCCCTGCGCGACCGCCTGTTCAAACCCCTCGGGATGTCAGCCTTCATCTCCAACAGCGTGGTCGAACGTTCCGCACAGGGTCACATCCCGGGCGGCACGCGCACCTCGGCCTGGACGATCACGCCCAACCTCGCTGGCGTCGGCATGGTCAAGGCCAGCCTGGCGGACATGGAACGCTACGCTCGTGCCGGGCTCGGCGATGGCCCCGAGGACGTCATCGCGCGCATGCGGCGCGCGGAGCAGCCAGTGGCCAATGGCTTCGCGATGAACTGGGTGCACCAAAGCATCCAGGGTCATGACCTCCTCATGCACGAAGGGGGCACCGGCGGGTTCTCGGCGCTTGTGGCGCTCGATCCGGTGCAACACCGAGCTGTCGTGCTGCTCGCGGACACGGCCTTGACCGACTTCGGAGGGCTCGGCGACATTGGCCTGTCGCTACTGGGCCTCGACGTCCCCGTGCAAGCGCCGCGACAGGCGACAGCCGCCCCGGCCGCGCTGCGCCACTCGCTCGTCGGTGACTACCAGTTGGGGCCGATGTCAATGCGCATCTGGGAGGCCAGCGACGGTCGCCTGATGGCTCAAGCGCAAGGCCAGGCCGCATTCGAACTGCGGCACGATTCGTACGGCGACTTCTATCCCACCGGCTTCGCCGCACTGCTCACGCCCTTGCTCGGAGCTGAAAACGATGCGCCCATCCTGCGTTTCGCCTGGCACCAGGGCGGCGGCGTCCTTGAAGCACATCGCCTCGGCTCCGAGGCCACTGTCGCGCCTGTCATCACCAACCCCGCCTGGCGCGATTGGGCGGGCGAATTCGAGTTAACGCGCCAATTCAGCTTGCGCGTGTTCGAGCAAGACGGCCATCTCATGGTGCAGGGCACCGGGCAGCCCGGCGTCGTAGCGACCTCGACCGGCCCTGATCGCATCGAAATTGCACAAGTCGGTGCCATCGTCGAATTCGAACGTGACGCCGGCGGGCGGGTCGTGGCGGCTGTGTTGAAACAGGGCGGGCAGGTTCTGCGAGGGCCGCGCCGTTGAACTGCGACCGTTCCATGTGCGACAGTCGCATGTCGGCCAGCAGCCGACGGTCACGACCGTCGGCTTGCCGGCAAGCTGGCCGGCCTCCGAATCGCGCGATGAGGGGCTCGTGTGCCGCTGAGCCGCGAGCACTCGACGGCAGACCAATGTTGGCAACTTCGCAGTGGTAGGAGAAGTCGAAATTTGCGACTGGAACGTCAGCTCACCGGTGTCTAGCAGACATTCGACGACGTGGACGCCTCGACTTTATCCACGGCCGCTCACGCACGCTCGACTACCGCTGGCCATGCGAGCAGCTGCACCCAGTAATTCGTCAACGACAGCTGCGCGATCACGATGGGCCCGGCCCCGGAGATTCAGCGCGCGCCGCGTTTGACGGCCAGGCGAGGGCGAGGTGCCGCGGGAGTGTCCACCTCGGCGGGTCCGCCCAGGCGCTCGGAGGCGCTGATGAACATGTCGGTCATCGCGTCGTCGCCGCGCGTCGAGCAGATGCATATCACGCGGCAACGAGCATCGCCGACCTTGAGGTAGGCGTGTCCCATGGCGCTGTCGAAATAGACCGAGTCGCCTTCCTTCAAGCGAAGCGGCGCGTAGAGTTCGGTGTGGAACTCGAGCTCGCCTTCGAGCACGAGTGAGAATTCCTCGCCCGAATGGCGGATCAGCCCGCCGAACTCCTCTTTGAATTCCGCCAGCGTGTGCGCACGGATTTCGACGGCAATGGGTGTCATCGCCTTGTTCAACAACTCGGTAGCGAGGTACAACTGGCGATAGCTGTTCGTCTCGATCATTTGCCCGTCACCCGCGCGTTGCACCACGCGCCGGCCGCTACCCAGCCCCGGGCTGGGCGGGGGGGAATGAAGCTTCGGTTCGAGCAGGCTCGCAATGTCGACGCCCAGGCCCTTGCTGAGCAGGGTCAGCTTGTCGTACGACAGCGACACCCGCCCTTTTTCCAGTTTGGACAATGTGGAGATGGCGAGGCCTGTCGTCGCGCTCACCTGGGCGAGCGTCAGGCCCTTGCCGAGCCGCAACGCGCGAATGGCCAGGCCCGGTGATTCTGCATTTGCGCCAGGCAGGCGATCATTGGCGTTCATGCGCCGCACTCTAGCAGAGTAGCGAGGAATCGCACTTTTGCAGAACGCCCGGCGATCGCGCGTTCTCTCATGCGCCTATGCGCTGGAAGCGCATGCGGCGCGTGCGGCCCGAATCGACACGGAAACCGTCGACCACGCCGTCGCGGCGGTCCACACCCAGAACCATTCGCAATTGCGGAAACACCGGATGCGATAGCGCGAACACGTCGGCCGAGATCGCCGTCAGCGCCAAGTCGTTGACCCCGAAGTCACCCGCCACGCGAAGCTTCCACGCGTCCCCATCGCGCATGACCTGGGCGTCGACGCCCAGGTCGTGCGCATGGTATCGGCCCTCCAGCGGGGCTGCTGCGTCGGCCGGCGGCGCGTCGGGCAACAGCTCCAGGCGGCGCTTCCAGCCCGATTCGAAAAGGTCGATCGTTGGCGGCGCCGTCGCCATGTCGGCGAGCGCGGCCGTCGTCAGCAGAAAGGGGCCCATCGCGATGTCCTCGATGCCGAGGCGAAGCGTCTCGCCTTCGTCGCGCAGCGGGCCCGGCGGGCTGTTCAGAAGCGTGAGGCCGAGCTTGCCGTCGGTGTCTTCGAAGCCCACCACCAGGCCGGTTTCGGGCGAGAGGTAGCGCTTGCCCAGCACGGCCTTGAAGCGCTCGGTCGAGGCACGCTTCTCGACGGGGCCGAGCGCCTCGTCGCCAAGCATGGCGTCGATCACCTTGTTGGCCAGCTCATTGACCTTCACGAGTGCGCCGTTGTTCATGATGATGATGTCGAGCGCGTGGCCGGGCACGGTGATCATCTGGCAGCTGCCGCCGATGACGCCCCCGGCGTGATGTATGACCTGGACGCCGCGGTAGTCGTGCACCATCAGCCCGAGCGCGTACGGGCTCGGCATGCCGCTGGACAGCGGCGTGGTCGTCGTCATCTGCTTCCACGAGGCGTCGGTACCGACGATGTGCGGGCCACGCAAGTGGGCGAGCCAGCGCAGCATGTCGTCGATCGTCGAGATCATCGCACCCTCGCCGCGCAATTCCTCCGTCGGGAAAATGCCGCGCCGCCAACTCCCGTCCGGCTGGGCCACGTGCAGCGTGGCCATGTTGCGGTTGATCTCGAAGTCGGTAGGCACAGAGCGGGTGTCGACCATGCCCAGCGGCGTGAAGATGCGCTCTTCCAGGAACCGCTCGAACGGCATGCCGCTGATGCGCTCGATCACCAGCGACAGCATGTGGTAGCCGCCGTTGTTGTAGATCATCATCGCGCCCGGCGCGAAATTGACGTCCGCCTGTCGAACCTGCGTGGCCAGCGCAACGCCCTTGGGCTTGATTGCCATGCCGTCGCTCAGGAAGCCGACGTCGAGGTAGCAACGATAGCCGCCGGTGTGCGACATGAACTGGCGCAGCGTGGGCTCGTTGGCAAGCTCGGGAAGTTCGGGCAGGTAGGCGCGTACGCCTACGTCGATGTCGAGCTTGCCTTCTTCCGCAAGCAGCAGCGCTGCGAGGCAGGTGAACTGCTTGCTGGTAGAGCCGATGCGCATGCGTGTCCACGCCGTGTTCGCGACGGCCAGCTCGATGCTGGCCAGGCCGAAGCCGCGCCGATACACAGGCTTGCCGTGTTGGGCGACGCCAACCACCAAGCCTGGCGCGTCGGCCTTGTTGGCGACCTGGAAGATGTCGTCGAGGGCTGCCACGCCGGTCTTGGCCGCGGTGGTCTCGGGGGTGGTGGATTCACTCATGCAAGTCTCCTCTGGAACGGACAATGATCGGACAGGAATCGCTAGCGGTGGCCGGCAGTCAGGTGGTACAGCTCAGAGAAACCGTGTTTTCGTCAGCATTGCGGGCGTGACGCCGGCGGCCTGGATGTCGACCGGCAGCGGCTGGCCCGTCGCCAGGCAGGCGGCGGCGCGGCCCATCGCTGGCGCGGTCTGGATGCCGTAGCCACCCTGGCCGACAAGCCAGAAGAAGCCGGGCGCCACGGGGTCGAAGCCGACGACGGGAACGCCGTCCGGGCTGAACACGCGCAGACCGGCCCAGCGATGGCGCACGCGCCGCACCTGCACGCCGGTGGCCTGCTCGAATCGGTCGACGGCGATCGCGATGTCGAGTTCCTCCGGCTGGGCGTCGCACGGCGGGCTGGGATGCTGGTCGGCCGGAGACAGCAACATGAGGCCGGCATCGGGCTTGAAATAGAACGTCTCATCGATGTCAATCGCAGCAGGCCAGGACGCGGCTGTGGCGGCGTGTGCCTCCGGCACGTCGACCAACACCGCCGTGCGCCGTCGCGGCTCGAGGCCCACCGGCGCCACGCCCGCGAGCTGGGCGACCTCGTCGCCCCAGGCGCCGGCGGCATTGATCACGACGGGGGCCGACAGCGTGCCAACTGCGGTGTCGACGAACCAGCGACCTTTGTCGAACCTCAAGCCCCTGACAGCATGATCGAAGCACACCTGGGCGCCGTTGGTGCGCGCTTGACGCAGGAAGGCCTGGTGCAGCGCATCGACGTCGATGTCGGCCGAACCGGTGTCGACGACGGCGCTCCCGAGGTAGTCGGGCAGGAACACTGGGAGACGCTCCCGGGCCTGGCTGCCGGTGAGTTCGAAAGTGGCGGCGGCGATGTCGGGGCTAGCCCGGAACGCGGCTAGCGTCGCCGCCTGGTCGGGGCGCGCGAAGTAGAGCGTGTCGCGCGGCACTACGAAGGGCACTTCAGAGAACCCCGGGGGCGTATCGAAGAGGAACGGCCGGCTGACCCGCGTGAGCGCGCGGATCACGGCGTTGCCGTAGAGCGCGGAATAGAGCGCTGCGGAGCGACCGGTGGAGTGCACGCCTGCGTGTTGTTCGGCTTCGAGCACCGCAACCCTGGCGTTGCGCGAGAGGGGCGCGGCGACCGAGGCGCCGGCCATGCCGGCGCCGATGACGATGAAGTCGAACTCGTTCAAGTGGCTCATTTCCAGACGTTCCGCCATTGCTGTTTCGGCAAGTTTATACACATTGTATAAAACTTTCAACATAGGAAAGGCTTGGGGGACGCCTACCACATCAACGCGATGACGGCATCCTCCTAGGGCAGGCGACGTCGCGCCACAGCACAGGTGCGTCAATCTTCAATTGATGCGCTGCGCATAAGGTTTCTGCTTAGATAAAAAATTTGCCGATGCGTACAGTTTTTTGCTAGCATTGATTATCGCGAGGCGACGCTCCACTGGGAAAGCCGACCGCAGCGACGTCAAGAACCGTCAACGTATTGGGGAACAACCATGCCCGAAGTCGAGAATTCGTCCCGCCATGCCTCCGCGGCTCCCAGGATCACGCTGCTGTCGGCGCTGGTCTCGCTAGCTTGTGCCGCGATGGCGCCAGGTGCCCAGGCGCAGGAGGCCGCGGTACAGCCGGTGGCGGTTGCGCAGGCCGGGGGCGCGTCCCCCGCCAAGGACACCAATGGCGCGAACGATGCCACCGTGGTCACCATCTCCGCAACGCGCCGCCGTGAGCCACAGCGCGAGGTGCCGATGCAGGTGCAGGCGATCTCCGCGGACCAGCTGCAGAACGCAGGCGCGCGCCAACTGAGTGACTACCTGGCCGACCAGCCCGGCGTCAGCGTCGACTCCGCCGGCGCCGGCTACAACACCGTCAGCATCCGCGGCGTGTCCAGCGGTTTGCAGACGATCTCCACGGTCGGCATCTACATCGACGACGTGGCATTCGGCTCCAGCGGCGCCTACATCAACGGCGCGCAGACCGCGCTCGACCTCAGCCTGCTCGACCTGAACCACATCGAGGTGTTGCGCGGCCCGCAGGGCACCCTGTACGGCGCCGGTGCGATGGGCGGCCTGCTGAAGTACGTCACCAACGAGCCCGACACCTCCGAGTTGTCGGGCAAGGTGACGCTCGGTGCCAGCACCACCAAGGGCGGCGGCATGGGCAACACCGAGAGCGCCGTGCTCAACGTGCCGTTGAAGCAGGACGTCGCCGCCCTGCGCGTCGCGCTGTTCCACGACCACGCCGGCGGCTACGTCGACGCGGTGGGCCCGGCGGGCGGCAAGAACATCAACAAGGGCGACAGCAGCGGCGGGCGCCTCTCGCTGCTGCTCGAGCCTTCCAGCAAGTTCAGGGTACGGCTGACCGCGCTGAGCGAGGACATCAAGCGCGACGGCCACGACTTCGTCGACTACAACCAGGCCACGGGCGAGCCGGTGGCCGGCGACTACAAGCGCACGCTGTCCGTGCGCGAGCCGTACTCGACGAAGGTGCAGCTCGTCTCGGCCGACATCGAGGCCGAGCTGGGCTGGGCGCGATTCAACTCGATCAGCTCGGCGCAGACCTCGGGCCTGAACAACCACCTCGATTACACCGCGCTGTATGGGCCGCTGCTCGGCGGCACGGTGGACACGGTGCCCGTGAACCTGTTCTCGCACATGCAGAAGCAGACGCAGGAGTTCCGCCTGACGTCTACGTCCAGCAGCAACGTCGAGTGGCTGGGCGGCATCTTCTACACGCACGAGAGCGGCGCCAATAACCAGTTCATCGACAGCACGCTGCCCGACGATGGCGGCCCGGGCCCTGCGCTGCTGACCGCCAGCCTGCCGAGCCGCCTCGCCGAGCTGGCCGCTTACGGAGACGTCACCTGGAAAGCGACGCCCCGCCTGTCGTTCACCGGCGGCATCCGCGTCGCGCGCAACCAGCAGGACTTCGCGGAGGCGCTGAGCGGTACTCTGTCCGGCGGCGACAGCGTGCGCAAGGGGTCGTCCAAGGAGACCAGCAAGACCTACCTCGCGACCGCCAGCTACGCGCTGGACCCCACCAGCAACGTCTACGTGCGCGCTGCCAGCGGCTATCGTCCCGGCGGCCCGAATGCCGTCGTCTACGATTCGACCACCGGTCTGCCGCTGGCTCCGCCGGTCTTCAAGCATGACTCGCTTTGGAGCTACGAGGCCGGCTACAAGGCCGACTTCCTGGACAAGACGCTGTCGCTCGAGGCCTCGGTCTACGACATCCACTGGAACGACGTGCAGCAGTTCACCGCCGTCAATGGCCTGAGCGTGATCACCAACGCCGGCAAGGCCCAGGTAGAAGGCGGCGAGTTCTCGGTTCGCTACAAGCCGACCCGGGACTGGAGCCTCGACGGTGGCCTGTCCTTCCTTGATGCGCGCCTGACCGAGGACGCTACGGGTCTCGGCCATTCGGGCGCGCCGCTGCCCAGCAGCCCCCGCCTGTCCGGCAACCTGGGCACCCACTACGACTTCGCCGTCGCGGGTCACGCCGCGTGGGTCAGCGGCTCCGAGCGCTACATCGGCAAGCGCAACGCCGGGTTCGACGGCAGCACCACGCTGCCCAACTTCCGGATGCCTGCCTACTTCCTGACCGACCTGCAGGCCGGCATCGACCTGCAGCGAGTGCAGTTGTCGATGTACGTTCGCAACGTGTTCGACCGCCAGGCGATCCTGTCGTCCAACACGTCCTTCGTGTCGATCGGCGGACCGGTCTACGCCACCATCGCCCAGCCGCGCACGGTCGGCGTCAGCCTCAGCACCTCGTTCTGACATGGCTGCCGAACGCCCACCGCTGCGGGTCTTCGTCGCCGGCCTGATGCACGAGACCAACAGCTTCTCGCCACTGCCCACCAGCCTGCGCAACTTCGAGGCCGACTGCGCGTATCGGCCGCCGTCGCTGGACGGCCGTGCCGCGGCGCTCGACTTCGCCGGCTATGGCGACGCGTTGCGCACGGTGGCGGCGCATGGCGACGAGGCCGTCGAGGGACCGTGCTGGTGGACGCAGCCGTCGGGCCCGTGCCCGGCGCCGCTCTATGCCCGCTTGCGCGATTCCGTGCTCGACGCGCTGCGCGCCGCGGGTCCCGTCGACGAGGTGCTGCTGGTGCTGCACGGCGCGATGGTGGCCGAGGGCACGCCCGACTGCGAAGGCGATATTCTGGAGGCGGTGCGCGCGCTTGTCGGTGCCGAGGTGCCGGTCGGCGCGGTGCTGGACCTGCACGGCAACGTCGGCGAGCGCATGATCGCCAGCGGGGCCATCCTGGTCGGCGTGAAGGAGTACCCGCACGTCGACTACGGCCCGCGCGTCGAGGAATTGCACGCGATCCTGGCCGGCATGGCCCGCGGCGGCCCGCGGCCGACGATGTTCCTGCGCACGGTGCCCGTGCTCGGCCTGCAGGGCACGACGGAGCAGCCGATGCGCGGCTTCGTCGAATCGCTGCAGGCAGTGGAAGGGCGTGACGGCATCGTCTCGGCGACGTTGATGCACGGCTTCCCCTGGTCCGACTGGGAGCAGACCGGCGCCTCGGTGCTGATCGCCGCCATCGGCGCCGACCCGGCCCGCATCGCCGCCATCGCCGACGACCTCGCGACGCGCTACACCGCCATCGTCACCGGCGCGTCGGTCCAGCGGCTGGACGTCGCCGGGGCGGTGGACGCCGCGCTGGCGTCGCCCCCCGGTCGCGGGCCGGTGGTGATCGCCGACAGCTCCGACAACCCCGGCGGCGGCGCCGCCTGCGACAGCACCTTCCTGCTGCGTGAACTGCTCGCGCGCGGCGTGCGCGATGCGGCGCTCGGCATGATCTGGGATCCGCAGGCCGCGCAGATCGCCGCCGATGCCGGCGTCGGTGCAAGGCTGCGACTGCGCGTGGGCGGCAAGGTCGGTCCGTTGTCGGGCGATCCGGTCGACGTGCTGGTGGAGGTGCTGGCCGTGCGCGCCGACGTGAAGCAGCGCTTCTTCAGCGCCGAGCCCAGGACGCCGCTGGGGCTGGCCGCGGGACTGCGCGCCGGCGGTGTCGAATTCGTCGTCAACTCGATCCGCCAGCAGGTGTTCGCGCCCGAATGCTTCACCGAGCTGGGCATCGACGTGGCGAGCCGGAACCTGGTCGTCGTCAAGTCGAGCCAGCACTTCCGCGCCTGCTTCGACCCGATCGCTCGCGCGACCGTCTATTGCAACGCGCCGGGATCGCTCAACACCGACCTCGCACAGATGCCCTACGAGCACCTTCGTCTGCTGCCAGGCGTGGGCGTACACGCCATCGACCGGGCCGTGCTGCGCGCACGATTCCCCGCCTGAGCTCATGGATCTCGACGACGTGCCACACCGCCCAGCCCGGCTTTCGGCGCAGGTGGAAGACATCGCGACCAGCGTGCTCGCCACCGTCATCGGTCACACTTTGAACACGCAGCTCTGGAGCCTCATGTGACCACCACCACCCTGACGATGCGCGGACCGGCCCAGTCGGCAAGCACCTCCATCGCACTCATTGCGCTCGCGCTGCTCGGCGGCTCCGCCTCCCGCGCCGTCCTCAGCCCGCTGCAAGAGCTGATGCAGTCGGACCTCGGCTTCAGCGACAACCAAGTCTCGTTGATTCAGGGCGCGGCGATCGCGCTGCCGCTGGTCGTGGTGTCCATGCCGATCGGCCGCCTCGTCGACCGCGCGAACCGCACGCGGCTGCTGATCGCACTGGCGCTGCTGTGCGCGGTGGGCAGCGCACTGACCGCGCTTGCGCACAGCTTTGCCGTCATGTTCGTCGCCCGCATGATGGTGGGCGTGGGCGTTGGGGCGGCGCTGCCGGCCGCCATCTCGCTGGCCGCCGATCTCTCGCAGCAGGGCAACCGCAGCAAGGTGATGGCGCTGCTGGGCATGGGCCAGAATGCCGGGGTGGGCGGCGCTTTTTTTCTCGCTGGTGGCCTGCTCAGCCATCTGCCGGAAGTGCTCCACGCGGGCGGCGGCTTGGGCACGCTGGCCTCGTGGCGAGTGGTGCAGCTGTTGTTCTCTGGCGGCATGCTGGCCCTGGCGCTGGTGCTGTTCGTGCTGCGCGAGCCGGCGCGCCAAGAGGTGGAGCAAGCGGAGGTCAAGGGCCTGCGCGCGGTGCTCGTCGAACTGGCCGAGCACCGCCGCGTGTTGGTGCCCCTGGTCGTCGGCATGGTCAGCGTCAGCATGGCAGACGCCGCGGCCAACATCTGGGCGGTACCCGTGCTCACCCGTTCGCTGCACCTGCAGCCGGCCGAGTTCGGCGCGTGGATGGGTATGCTGCTGACGACGGCCGGCTTCCTCGGTGTGATCGTCGGCGGCGTGGCGGGCGACCTCGGACAGCGCCTCGGCGGAAAGTCGGGGTTGTTGCGCGCCGCGGCGGTGGTGGCGACACTGGCCACGCCAATGGCGTTTTTCCCGGTGATGTCGTCGGTGTGGGGCTTCGCCGCGCTGCTGGGCTTGCTGATCCTATTCGGCGCCTCGGCTGGCATCATTGGCACCGCAGCCATCACGGTGGCGATTCCCAACGAGCTGCGTGGCGTCAGCCTCAGCCTGGTCGCCACGATCGGCATCGTGGTCGCGCTCGGCGTCGCGCCGACGTTGGTCACCTTCGTGGCCCAGGTCACCGGCTATGGCGCCGACATCCGCGTGCCGCTCACCGTCGTCGGCCTGACCGCGAGTGTGATCAGCGTGGCGGCGTATCTGGTGGCGATGCGTGCGGCACGCGCCGCGGACGCGCACTGAAATGGACAAAGGCGCCGAGTCGCCCTGCCCGCTCGGCGAGGGCATGGGGATGGCCTGGTACGGTCTGGCCGTGCAGGTGGTCGGTGCGCGAGGCCCGGCGGCCGCTCGAGATGTCCGGGATCCTCGAATTTGGCAAGGACGCGACCTGCTGCCGGAGACGGGGCGACCCGCGGGCATCTTGAACAAGCGCACTGTGTTCCGGGACTACCGCGACCTGCTCGGCTCGCCTTGCTTCGTCGGTTTGGGGCCCGCGGCGGCTGCGCCGGAGCCGGTCTACTCGGCTTTCTTGCCTTCGTCATCGCACTCGTCTACGAGCAATCTACAAAGAGAAAAGAACCCATGAGAGCATTGGTCGCTGTTAAGCGCGTTGTCGACTACAACGTGAAGGTTCGCGTCAAGTCGGACGGCACCGGCGTCGACATCGCCAACGTCAAGATGAGCATGAACCCCTTCGACGAGATCGCCATCGAAGAGGCCGTGCGCTTGAAGGAAAAGGGCGTCGTCACCGAGATCATCGCCGTCTCGTGCGGCGTCACTCAGTGCCAGGAAACGCTGCGCACTGCGATGGCCATCGGCGCCGACCGCGCCATCCTGGTCGAAACCGACGCCGAGCTGCAGCCACTGGCCGTGGCCAAGCTGCTCAAGGCGCTGGTCGACAAGGAGCAGCCGGGCCTGGTGATCCTGGGCAAGCAGGCCATCGACGACGACTGCAACCAGACCGGCCAGATGCTGGCCGCGCTGGCGGACCTGCCGCAGGCGACGTTCGCGTCCAAGGTCGACCTGACGGCCGACTCGGTCACCGTGGCGCGCGAGATCGACGGCGGCTCCGAGACGCTCAAGCTGACGCTGCCCGCCATCGTCACGACCGACCTGCGCCTGAACGAGCCGCGCTACGTCACGCTGCCCAACATCATGAAGGCCAAGAAGAAGCCGCTCGAGACGATCAAGCCGGACGCGCTCGGCGTCGACGTCGCCCCGCGCATCAAGACGCTCAAGGTCAGCGAGCCGCCGAAGCGCGGCGCCGGCGTGAAGGTGCCGGACGTGGCGACGCTCGTTGCCAAGCTGAAGAATGAAGCCAAAGTCATCTGAGAGAGACAACGACATGGCCACTCTCATCATTGCCGAACACGACAACTTGACCCTCAAGAGCTCGACGCTGAACACCATCACCGCCGCCGTGCAGGTGGGCGGCGACGTCCATGTGCTGGTGGCCGGGTCGAACGCCAGTGCCGCCGCCGCCGCGGCCGCCGCCGTCGCGGGCGTCGCCAAGGTGTTGCACGCCGACGCGCCGGCGCTCGCGGAACAGCTCGCCGAGAACGTCGCCGCGCAGGTGCTGGCCGTCGCGGCCGGCTACAGCCACATCTTCTTTCCCGCCACGGCCCACGGCAAGAACGTCGCCCCGCGCGTCGCCGCCAAGCTCGACGTCGGCCAGCTGAGCGACATCAGCAAGGTCATCAGCGCCGACACCTTCGAGCGCCCGATCTACGCCGGCAACGCCATCGCAACGGTGCAGTGCACGCAGCCCGTCAAGGTCGCCACCGTGCGCACGACCGGCTTCGATCCGGCCGCTGCAACCGGTGGTTCGGCCGCCGTCGACAAGATCGACGCCGTCGCCGATTCCGGCAAGAGCGCGTTCGTCGGCAAGGAGATCGCCAAGCTCGACCGGCCGGAACTGACCGCCGCCAAGATCATCGTCTCGGGCGGCCGCGCGATGGGCTCCAGCGAGAAGTTCAACGAGGTGCTGACGCCGCTGGCCGACAAACTCGGCGCCGCGCTCGGCGCGTCGCGCGCCGCGGTCGATGCGGGCTACGCCCCGAACGACTGGCAGGTCGGCCAGACCGGCAAGATCGTCGCGCCGCAGCTGTACGTGGCCTGCGGCATTTCGGGCGCGATCCAGCACCTGGCCGGCATGAAGGACTCGAAGGTCATCGTCGCGATCAACAAGGACGAAGAGGCGCCGATCTTCTCGGTGGCCGACTACGGTCTCGTCGCCGACCTGTTCGTCGCCGTGCCGGATCTGCTTAGATCTGTGTGAGCTGAATAGCAGCGTATTCGCGTGCTCCGCAGCATTGGTCAATTTCTGTGACCGCTGAGGCGCCGCAACCCGTCGTTTGAAAGTTTGCTGCGGGCGGCAGCAATCCCTGCCACGCCGACCTCCTAGCGCTGATCCGAAGGGGCGGAACGGTCAGCACCAAAAGGCCATTGGCCGACAGCCTGAATGTCGGGTTTCGGGCGCCCAATCTGAGCTCTCGACGGACTGCTTTGGGTGACAGCGTGAGTTCGCGGACCGGAACAGCGGTCATTCGGCGCCGGCCGGAGCCCTGGCGGCGCAGATCCTGAGCGTCAGCTGTCCGCCCCAGACCGGCCGGTGACGCGGCCACATACGCGCGAGACGCCAGCCCGAACCGGGCCAGAAATATTTGCTCGGCGAAGGCAACCGGGCGAGCCTCGTGGACGCAGCGTCAGGGACAGCAATGCAGCGATTGCCGACCAGGACGGCCGTACAACCGACTACCGCTTCCCTGCATAGAGCTGCCGCCTTAACGCCGTGGGCCCGCCCTCCAAATGACGCAGACCATCGGTAGCGCGGCACCTCACATTCAGGGCCGCACAGGGCCTATACAGGCGAAAGCAAATCGCAGATGTCCACGCCGAGCGCGTGCGCGATGCGTTCAATGTTGTCGAGGGATGCGTTGCGTTCGCTGCGTTCGATCGACCCGATGTAGGTGCGATGCAACTCCACTTTGGCCGCGAGCGCCTCTTGCGAAATACCTTGGTCGGCGCGAAGCGCGCGCATGTGTCTGGCGACACGATCGCGTGCTGATTCGACGTTGCGTCCCCGGCCTCTCATAGGGGCGAGAGGTTCGCATTCGAGATGAGTTTGAGTCTACAGACTTAAAGTAGCACTTTGAGGGCAGCCTGCTCTCTCTCGAGTGGGTGGCTCGAATCCACGCTGCGCACCCCCCTGCCGAGGAGCCACACCTGACATCGCAGAAGGCCTTCAGCCCTTTCGTCGCGGTGACTTGACCTTGGGCTTGGTTGGAGGCGAGGTCGCTTCTGCCGGCGACGCGAGCGGCATGCGTTCGAGCATCGATCGCACGGTTTCAGCTTCGGCTTTGTGCGCCGAGGCGAGCTGCTTGGCTTCTGCGAGCTCCCGAGCCGTCGCGTCGAGCTGATCCGATAGCTCGAGGCGCCCCGCCGAGAGTTCTCGGATGCTCACTTGTGCCGCGTCGAACTGCGCACGCAATCTGCCGAGTGCGTCAGCCTGCTCCAGTTCGACCTCTCGGTGGCGTGCGCCCTCCTTCACCGCCTGGCCACGCACGGTTTCCAGTTGCTTTTCTGCCTTCGCGCGAGCCTGGCGCTCGTCATCGATTTCAAGCAGCGCACGACGCTTCGCGGTGTCCGCGCGTGCGTTCGCGGCCTCGACGGCGCCCTGCGCCTGCGCCAGGTCGGCGCTGAAGGCCGTTCGCATCGCGTCCTGACGGTGAATCAGTTCGTCGTGATGCCGCTGGAGCTCCAGTATCCGTGCCGCGGTGCCTGCATGTGCACGTCGCTCGGTTTCGAGTTCTGTGCTCGTCGATAGTGCAAGTTCTTCCAGTCGCCGAACCTCCTGCCGAAGGGTCTCCACCTGGGCCGCCGACTCCTCGTTGGCACGACGGCACGATGCAAGGTCGGTTTCAGCGCGTGTGACGTCCGCCCGTGCCTCGATGCGCACCTCCGCCAGTTCGGCCCGTGCCGCCCCGCTCGCCTGCCGCCATATTTCAGCAATGGCATCCGCGGCGGCCACCTTGAGCCCCTCCGGCAGATCCGGATGGTCGATTTCGATGCGCGCTTTCGCACGCAACTCTTCCCAGAATTTGGCCAGGGCATCGGCCGGCGCGCTCATGGATCCGCGCCGGGCGTACTGGTAGAGCTTGCTGGCGGTCGGCGTGATGCCGTGCCGAAAGAACAGCAACGCGCAGACTTCGCGGTACAGCGCTTTCGTGTCCGAGAACCGGGCTTTCAGGGACTCGACCTCGCTCTGGATCTCGGTTTCGGTACTCATTGCCTAATAATACAACGTATTACGTTGTATTCAATGAGTTTATCCGAAGTCTCAGGACATAAGTCCCATAATGTCCTGAGTCTTTGCGGTAGCCCGCTGATTTGCGCACTGGATGCATGATTCCGCTCGTGCCGCCCTGCCCGTTCGGGCCAAGCGGAAGCATGGCTTGCGGATGAGGCCACCCACATCCGACACGACATTCGAAGGCCAAACGCGAAGTGCCCTCCAGCTGACGCTGTACAGCCTGCGTGCCCCCGCCTCCGTCGACAAGAACGCGCGCAGTCGGCAATGCGCCCGAAGCAGTCGTACGCCCCGCTCGGGTTCAGACCGGCGGGAGTTCCAGGAGGTGCGCCTGCTGCTGGGCTCGAGGTCTGGTTTTGGCGTACTGCGGTCATGACGGCGCAAACGCAGCCTCAATTGGCGCTCCAACAGGGTCCGCCAGGTCGTTGTGGTGCGATCTCGCGTCTAGGACCCCGCCGAACGACCGCTTGTCGGCGCCGCGACCGCCTGCTGTCGACCCATAGCCGTCATAGGCCTCGCCAGCTTGGGCGCCCAACAGCGGACGTTCACATCGTTGAGTAGCGATCCCGCACTTTCTGACTCGACCGGAGCCCAACTTGCGAGAGCACGGCGCCCGCTTGGCGGCGTTAGCCGGCCTTTCAGCACGGAGCACCGAACGCTCAGCCAACACGCACAAAGCTGCCATCTCGCTTGCGTTATTGAACTCACCTTGCCCAACGGCAAGATGCACCTGAGCGGATTTGTCGGCCTTTCCCTACAGACAGTCGGCAGAATTGCGAGGATAAGCATTTGTAGAAACCAAGGTCACGCCGTGATCGAATCGGATTCGATCGCGATCGTTGCGTCGGTCCGGTCGATGCCTATCCCAGGACGCCGCCGCCATTGGCAGGAGCGTCGCTTGATCTGGTTCGACCACTTCCGGCTCACTTTGTGCACCGAAGCGAGAGCCCACTCGTCACTCGAGCATCTCGCTGTGGGGGATCTACGGATCAGCTTGCTCGACCCGTCCGGAGCCAAGCTGTGCGTGCCCCCCACTTTGATCGCTCAGGCGAAGGCTACCGGCATCTTCGGCTTCGACGACATCATCGGCGGCGGGCTGCCCCATGCATGCACGATGCTGTTGATGGGTGGCCAGGGCTCCGGCAAGACCCTCTTCTCGCTCCAGTTCCTCGCGCACGGTGCGCAAGCCTTCAGAGAGCTCGGTATCTTCGTCGGGTTGGAGGAGAGCGCCGAGCGCATCATCGCCATTGCCGATAGCTTCGGATGGCTTTTCAGCAAGGCCGTGCGGGCAGACGACTTCGCGGCCAGGTTCCTCAACGCCAACGCCAACGCCAACGCCAACGCCAACGCGAAGGACGGACGATGAAAGCTGTCGACATGCGATCGCTGTCGCTGGCCGGGCGGCTGGCACGCCGCGTCGAAGTCATTCGCTTGCGCAAGGCGGGAGGAACATACGACGTGATTGCCGAGCAGCTCGGGTTGAGCCGAACCGGGGTATTCGACATCTGCAAGCGCCACGAGGCCGTCGGGCCGCTGGGGCTGCGGGACAGGGCGAGTGGACGACGAACGGACCAGTGTCGTGTTCTCGATCCAACGCAAGAAGCCACGATGCGCCAAGTAATCACCCATCAGACCCCTGATCAACTGGGCATGCCCTATCCGCTCTGGACCCGCGAGGCGGTTCTGCGGACTATCGAAGAGCGCTTCGGCATCCGCATGCCCATCCGAACGCTGGGAACCTACCTTGCGCGCTGGGACCTCGTGCCTCGCAAGGTGGTCCGACCGGTCTCTGCGATCACGGCGAACTGGTCGACGCGGGACTATCCAGCGATCGTCAATCGCGCGCGAATCCAGGATGGCGAGATCCAGTGGGCTTACGCGGAGAGGCTGCGCCCCAGGATGATCGGCTCCCGCGCCGGCGCGGCCGCGCACGAGCCGCTCGCCCTCATCGTCCACAAGGAAGGCCCTATGCCGTTGCTGACCTCGGCAGTCAACACCCGGGGCCGAGTGCGCTGGAAGATCTACGAGAATGCGCTGAGCGCCGAAGGATTGATTGATTTCCTGCGTCGGCTCGTGAAGGCGACGGCCCGCAAGATCTTCTTGCTGGTTCAGGACATGCCCGTGGAGCGCGCCGAGAGCGTCCAATCGTGGCTGGAAGACCACGTAGACGACATCGAGGTGTTCCGGCGGCCCGCGGAGCCGGCATTCGAGACGACGTCGTCCGCGCCTGC
>Ga0302314_10002409_pt1 | contig 34654 bp, 35 predicted proteins | sample III_Palsa_N2_3_FD_200533 | JGI IMG/M metagenome (GOLD analysis project Ga0302314, IMG submission 200533) | Peat permafrost microbial communities from Stordalen Mire near Abisko, Sweden - III_Palsa_N2_3 | ecosystem: Environmental > Terrestrial > Soil > Palsa > Peat permafrost | place: Sweden...
GATCGCCTTCGAAAGACCAGCAGCCGTAGCCGCAATCCGGCCAAGATAGCGGACCTCCCCGCCAATCTCGCCCTCAGCCACCGCGATATCGATACCCGCCTTGTCTGTATCTAAACCAACAAAAGCCGTAGTCTCCAACATGACCGGCCTCCCATGCATGAGGCTCTACCCTGGCCCATCCAGCGCAACCCTCGGCCTGCATGTTGTGAGACCGGTCACCTCAGATAAAGGACATACGGTCTGAGCCGCGCCTTATTGGGCGCGTGTCGAAGGACGCACTTTGCCGCCGCTGTGTCCTTCGACGCGCCGCTTCGGGTCGGCTCAGGATGGCGTAGTGGGGTGCGGGATGTCAGCGAAGCGGGACGTAGCTTTGCAGTAGATGTCTTACGCCGCCCGCGCGATGACCTTGTTCCGCCCGGCCGCCTTCGCATCATAAACACCCGAATCCGCCCGCTTTATCAACGCCTCGGGGGTATCGCCCTCGCCTAGCGTCGCGGCGACGCCGATCGAAATCGTCACGGTAAGAATTTCTTTCCCGCCGGAAACGCGGAACGGCGAGCCGGCCACGTGCAGGCGGATGCGTTCGGCGATGCGTTCGGCGGCCTGAAGGGTGGTGTCGGGCATGATCACCACGAACTCCTCGCCGCCGTGCCGGCACGGCAGGTCGATGGCGCGGACGTTGGAGGCCAGCCGCACGGCGAATTCCTGCAACACCTCGTCGCCCACGTCATGGCCGAAGTTGTCGTTGATCTTCTTGAAATGGTCGATGTCGATCAGCAGCGCCGCCGTCGGCTCGCCGCCCTTGATCGCCCGCGCCACCAGGGCCGACAGCTGGCCGTTCATGTAGCGGCGATTGTGCAGGCCGGTGAGCTGGTCGGTGACCGCCAGCTCCAGCGACTGGTCGAGGTTGTTGCGCAGGAAGTCGGTGTAGCGCTTGCGCTTGATCTGGGTGCGGGCCCGCGCGGCCAGCTCCTGCGGATCGATGGGACGGGGCAGTACGTCGTTGACGCCGATCTCCAGCGCCTTGACCATCCGCGACCGCTCGTCCGGGTCGATCACGGCCAGGATCGGCAGGTGGCGGGTCGCCTCGTCGGAGCGCATCTGCGCGGCCAGGCGCAGGCCGTCGAAGCCCCTGGCGTTGGTGTTGATGATCAGCAGGTCCACCGGCCCGCGCGCGGTCAGCAGCGCCTTGTCCGGATCCGACTCGATCACCGGCCGATGCTCGATCGCCAGTTCCGAGGCGATGCGCTGCGCCTGCCGGTCATTGTCGTCGCAGATGATGATCCGCCCGCCGGAGCCGGCCAGGCGCGAGGCCGCGCCGGCGATCACCCCCATGCGCCGGCCCGAGGCCTCGCGTTGGCGCAGTTCGTCGATCACCGTCTTCAGGCGGGTCAGCGAGCGGACGCGGCTGAACAACATCACATCGTCGATGGGCTTGTTCAAAAATTCGTCGGCGCCGGCCTCAAGGCCGTTGATGCGGTCGGACCGGCCATCCAGCGCGGTGATCAGCACCACCGGGATGTGGCGGGTGAGCGGGTCTTCCTTTAGCCGGCGGCAGACCTCGAACCCATCCATGCCGGGCATCATCACGTCCAGCAGCACGATGTCGGGCTTTTCGGACGCGGCCATGGCCAGCGCCGTCGGGCCGTCCGAGGCGCTGATCACGTCATAATATTCCGCCGTCAGCTTGGCTTCGAGCAGCCTGACGTTGGCCTCGATGTCGTCGACCACCAATATGCGCGCGGTCATGCCGAACTACCCTAAGAAGCGCCGGATGGTGTCCAGGAAATGGGTCACCGATATCGGCTTGGAAATATACGCCTCGCAGCCGCCTTCGCGAATACGTTCCTCATCGCCCTTCATGGCGAAGGCGGTGACCGCGACCACCGGAATGTGCGACAGCTCGTCGTCCTCTTTCAGCCACTTGGTGACTTCCAGGCCGGAAATCTCCGGCAGCTGAATATCCATGAGAATCAGGTCGGGCCGATGCAATCGGGCCAGGGCGAGCGCCTGCAGGCCCTCGCGGGTCTGCAACGTCTCATACCCCTGGGCGTCAAGCAGATCATGAAATAGCTTCATGTTCAGCTCGTTGTCCTCGACGATAAGGACCTTCTTGTTCATTCCGACTCGAGTTCCGCTGCCGTTGTGACCAAAGACTCGCCGGCTCTGCTGCGAACTAGGTCATCACACGATATCCTTAAGTCCGCGTTGACTGCGGTGAGGCCCTTGGACGCTGACAACACATGCGCATCGGTCGAAATCGACCCCGAAAAGCCACTGCTGATCGTCGACGTCGACGAGGTGCTAGCCCTTTTCATGCATGGGTTTGGGCGATTTGTGGCTGCGCGAGGCTATGAGCTGCGGGTCGACCGGTTCGCCCTGTTCCAGAATATTTATCGCCATGGTGAATCCGAGCACCTGGACCTGGCTTCGGGACGGACCCTGTTTGACGACTTCTTCCGATTCGCGGCCGAGGACATCGATCCGGCCCCCGACGCGGCCCACAGCCTGCGCAAGCTGGCCCACGCCGGGGTGACCATCGTCGTCCTGACCAACGCCCCGCCCCACGCCCGCGAGCCGCGCAGCCGCTGGCTGGCCAAGCACGGCATGGACTACCCCATGATCATCAACCAGGGCGTCAAGGGCGCGGCGATCGCCGAGCTGGCGGCGCGCACGCAAAAGCCGGTGGCGTTCGTGGATGACCTGATCGGCAATCTTGACTCCGCCGCCGAAGCCGCCCCTCACGTGAGCCGGTTCCAGCTCGTCGCCGACGCCCGGCTGCGCGGGCTGGCGCCATGCGCGCCGGATCGGCACCGGCGTATCGACCACTGGCCCCAGCTGTATGACGCCCTCGCCGAGGCGTTGGGTGTAAATCTTCCATGATCCGTATCGGCGTCGATTTCGGCGGCACCAAGATCGAGGCCGCGGCGCTGGACGCCGACGGCCGGTTCCTGGAGCGCCTACGCGAACCCAATCCGGGCGGCTATGACGCCGCCTTGGTGCTGCTCCGCTCGCTGATTGACCGCGTGGAGGCCAAGGTCGGTCGCGCGGCCAGCGTCGGGGTCGGCCTGCCGGGCTCCGTTTCGCCCAAGACCGGCGTGGCCCGCAACGCCAACACCACATGGCTCAACGGCCGATCCTTCCGCGAAGACCTGGCCGTGGCGCTTGGCCGGCCCGTGCGGGTGGCCAACGACGCCAACTGTCTGGCCCTGTCGGAAGCCGTCGACGGCGCCGGCGCGGGAGCGAATGTGGTGTTTGCAGTGATCCTCGGCACCGGCTGCGGCGGCGGCGTCACCGCCGGCGGACGGCTGATCGAGGGCCTGAACGGCATCGGCGGCGAATGGGGCCACATCCCCCTGCCCTGGCCGGACGGCGATGACGAGCTGCCGGCGCCCAAGTGCTGGTGCGGCCAGACCGGCTGCCTGGAGCTCTACTGCTCCGGCACCGGCTTCCAGGACGACTATCGCCGCGCCACCGGCAAGAGCGAGCTGGGCGCCCGCATCGTCGAGCTGATGCGCGCCGGCGACGCGCAAGCCTCCGCCTCCTTCGCCCGCTACGCCGACCGGCTGGGGCGAGCGCTGGCGGTGGTCTGCAACATCATCGATCCGGACGTCATCGTCCTCGGCGGCGGCATGTCGAACGTGGCGGAGCTGTACGAGACCCTGAGGCCGATCATCGCCGGGCGGATCTTCTCCGACGTGTTCGAGACGCCCATCCGGCAGGCGGTGCATGGCGATTCGTCCGGCGTACGCGGGGCGGCGTGGCTATGGCCAGCGGAATAAGCGGTTCAATTTTCAGCGCTCATCCCCGCGAAGGCGGGGACCCAGCGGACTGGGCTCTGCCTGCTCCACCGCGATGCAAGCAGCTCAGCGGAAAGATCGAGTCTGTAACCCTGGGTCCCCGCCTTCGCGGGGATGAGCGGATTAATTTGGGCCGGCCCCCGGTCCCCCGCCCATGACCACCCTCTGCCGCGACTGCCTCCATCTCACCGAACAGCTCACCGCCCGCTGCCCGGCCTGCCACTCCCCGCGCCTGGTCACCCACCCCGAACTCACCCGCCTGACCCTGGCGCACATGGACTGCGACGCCTTCTACGCCTCGGTGGAAAAGCGCGACGCGCCGGAGCTGCGTGACGTTCCGGTGATCGTCGGCGGCGGCAAGCGCGGCGTCGTCACCACCTGCTGCTACATCGCCCGCGTCTATGGCGTCCGCTCGGCCATGCCGATGTTCACCGCCCGCAAGCTCTGCCCCCAGGCGGTGATCATCCCGCCCAACTTCACCAAATACCGCGCCGACAGCCGCCGCATCCACGAGAAGCTGGCCAAGCTCACACCCTTGATCCAGCCGCTCTCGCTGGACGAAGCCTGGATCGACCTGGCCGGCTGCGAGCGCCTGCACGGCGCCCCGGCGGCCGTGGTGCTGGCCCGGCTACAGGCGGAGATCGAGCAGGAGATCGGCATCACCGTCTCCGTCGGCCTGGCCGCCAACAAGTTCCTCGCCAAGATCGCCTCGGACCTGGACAAGCCGCGCGGCTTTTCCGTGATCGGCGCGACCGAGGCCAGGGCCTTCCTGGCCCCCAAGCCGGTGTCGATCCTGCCGGGCGTCGGCCCGGCCTTCGCCAGGTCGATGGAGCAGGCCGGCTTCCGCACCGTCGGCGATCTCGCCCGCGCCGAGCCGCGCGACCTGGCGGCCCGCTGGAACGCCTACGGCCTGCGCCTATCGCAGCTCGCCCAGGGCCTCGACACCCGCAAGGTCGACCCGGCCCAGGATCGCAAGACGATCAGCGCCGAGAACACCTTCTTCGACGACCTCACCGAAATCGACGCCCTGGAGGACGAACTCTGGCCGCTGTGCGAGCGCGTCGCCCACACCGCCCGCGCGGCTGGTGTCGCCGGCCGGGTCGCGACCCTGAAGCTGAAGACCAAGGACTTCCGCCTGATCACCCGCCGCCGCACCCTCGCCGTCCCCACCCAGACCAGCCGCACCCTGTTCACCGTCGCCCGCGAACTGTTGGCCACAGAAGCGCGCGGAACCGCCTACCGCCTGATCGGCGCGGGCCTCTCCGACTTCGTCGACGCCGCCGACGGCCTGGACCTGTTCGCGGAGGACGAACGCCGCGAACGGCGCGGAGAAGCGGCGCTGGATGCCTTGCGGGAGCGGTTTGGGAAGGGTGCGGTGATGACGGGCAGGACGCTGAAGGGGAAGGAGTAGGCCGGTGGCGTTGTCTATCCCACGTCTACATCAGGGCCTTCGCCAAAACCCTTCTCCACATCCAAACGAAGCAACGGCTGAAGGATTGCGGTTGCCAAAGCTAGGCTGCGCATTCGCGCCTCGCTCTCTTGCGGCCGAGGGAACGGCAAATCCCTTTGCGACAACTCAATGATGAGGTCCGCGTAGTCGTCTAGGCCAAGTTTCTCGATGGTATCACGCGTCAGGAGTCGGCCTTCCGAGTAGTCGATCAACACGGCCAGCTGCACCGGATCGAGATTTCGCATCTTGGAATCATAACCCATCCAACCCGGAGGTGACGACCCCCACCACACGGGCTATGACCTCTCAAATTCCATGGAGCCCCGCGCATGTCCAAAGTCGAAGACCATCTGACGGCCAAGGGCATTGTCGTTCCCACGCCCAATGCGCCGGTCGCCAACTACGTCCCGTTCGTGCGCGTCGGGAAGCTGGTCCACATCTCCGGCCAGGTCTCGGTGGACCCCTCCGGCGGGATCAAGGGCGTGGTGGGCGATGACGTGGGCATGCAGCGCGCCACCGCCGCCGCGCGCATGTGCGGCCTTAACCTCATCGCCCAGATCAAGGTCGCCTGCGACGGCGATCTCGACCGGCTCGTGCGGGTGGTCAAGCTGGGCGGGTTCGTCCAGGCCGGCCCCGATTTTTTTGAAATTCCCAAGGTGATAAACGGCTGCTCCGACCTTATGGTGGAGGCCTTCGGCGAGGCGGGCCGCCATGCGCGCTCGGCCGTCGGAGTCTATCGCCTGCCGATGAACTTCGCCGTTGAGGTGGACGCCGTGGTGGAAGTGAAATGACCGTGGCCGAAAACCTGGATCCCGCCTCGCGCTTCGGCGAATCCTGGGAGCGCCTGTTCGACCCGCCCCTGGCCCATCGCGGCCTGTGGAACCGGGACGGTGCGCCGGAGAACTCGATGGCCGCGTTCCAGGCGGCCTGCAGCCACGGCTACGGCATCGAGCTGGACGTGCAGCTTTCCGCCGACGGCGAGGCCATGGTGTTCCACGATAGTAAGCTGACCCGCATGACCGGCGCCGAGGGCCGGCTCTCCGATCACACCGCCGCCGAGCTGGGCAGGCTGAAGCTGGCCGGGACCGACGAGACCATCCCCACCCTCTCCGACACCCTGACCCTGGTCGGCCACCGCGCCATGGTGCTGATCGAGCTGAAGACGCCGGCCGGCGAAGTCGGGCCGCTGGAGAAGCGGGTGCATGAGGTGCTGATCGACCACAATGGCCCCACCGCCATCATCGGCTTCAACCCCTACTCCCATGCCTGGTTCGCCCAGCATCACCCGGGGGTCCTGCGCGGCCTGAACAGCTACGCCTATTCGGACGACAACGCCCACACCATGGCGGCCGAACAGCGCAAGGCCTATTCCAAGCTCGAGCATGTGGGCATGGCCAAGCCCCACTTTCTGGCCCTGGGCCTGGACCTGTTGCCGAGCGGGCCGGCCACCCTGCTGCGTGGCGCGGGCATGCCCATCGTCGCCTGGACCGTCCGCTCGCCCGATCAGTGGGACGCGGTCCGCGACCACAGCGACAACCTGATCTTCGAGGGCTTCGCGGCGTGAAGGTTCCTTCTCTGTGACGGGCGTGCGGCCGGCCGCAAAGCTCCACGGCCGCATCGAAGAGATTGGCAAGGAGGCCTGGGACGCCTGCGCCGGCAATCCCGATTACGCCGCCAACCCGTTCGTTTGCTACGACTTCCTCGACATCCTGGAAAAGTCGAATTGCGCCGTCGAGCGCACCGGCTGGGGTCCGCGCCACATCTCGGTGGAGGACGACCTGGGCCGCATCTGCGCGGTGATGCCGCTCTATCTGAAGTCCCACAGCCAGGGCGAATACGTGTTCGATCACGCCTGGGCCGACGCCTATGAGCGGGCCGGCGGGCAGTATTATCCCAAGCTGTTGTCAGCCTCGCCGTTCTCGCCCGTCACTGGCCCGCGGATGCTGGTGCGGCCGGATGTGGACGCGGACGCGGCGCGCAAGATCCTGCTCGGCGGCGCACTCACCGTCTGTGAGCGCTACGACGCCTCGTCCCTGCACGTGACCTTCCCGAGCCAGGCCGACTGGACCTTCCTGGGCGAGCAGGGCCTGCTGCTGCGGGAGAACCAGCAGTACCACTGGCATAACGCCGGCTACGCGACCTTCAACGACTTCCTGGCCGCCCTGTCGTCGGGCCGGCGCAAGACGATCCGGCGCGAGCGGCGCGACGCCAATGCCGAGCTGGAGATCGTCGGCCTGACCGGCGCCGACCTGACCGAAGACCACTGGGACGCCTTTTTCGGCTTCTACATGGACACCGGCTCGCGCAAATGGGGCAGGCCCTATCTGACGCGCGAATTCTTCTCGATGCTGAACGAGCGGATGGCCGACAAGGTGCTGCTGATCATGGCCCGGCGGGGGACGCGCTGGATCGCCGGCGCCCTGAACCTCATCGGCGCCGACTGCCTCTATGGCCGCAACTGGGGCTGCGTCGAGGACGTGCCCTTCCTGCATTTCGAGCTCTGCTACTACCAGGCCATCGAACACGCGATCCGCCTGGGCCTGCCGCGCGTGGAAGCCGGCGCCCAGGGCCAGCACAAGATCGCCAGAGGCTACCTGCCCACCGCCGTCTACAGCGCCCACTGGATCGCCGATCCCGCCCTGCGCGGCCCGGTCGCGCGGTTTGTCGCGCAGGAACGGGAGGCGGTGGAGCAGGAGATGGAATGGCTTGAGGAGGAGTACTCGCCGTTCAAGCAGGGGTGAGATTGTGCGTGCTTCGACACGCGCCTTTCAGGCGCGGCTCAGCATGACGTAGAATTTTACAGCCCACAAAGCACGTCATCCTAAGCCGGACGCGAAGCGGCCGTGTCGAAGGACGCACAATGCTAGTGTCCGAAAACCGCGAGCACCGCGCCAAAAACCGCCTATCTTTCTTTCATGATCACGACCCACTTCACCTTGTTCGACACCGCCCTCGGCCTCTGCGCCCTCGCCTGGCGTGATGACATGATCGTCGGCGTCCAGCTGCCTGAAGGCGGCGCGGACCAGTCCCGCGCCCGCCTGCATCGCCGCTTCCCTGGCAGCGCCGAAGCCGAACCCACGCCCCTGATCGCCAACCTGATCACCCGCATCCGCGCCCTGCTCGAAGGTCAGCCGGTCGACCTCACCGACGCCCCGGTGGATATGAGCGTGTTCGAGCCCTTCTCGCGCCAGGTCTACGAAATCGCCCGCGGCATTCCGCCGGGCCAGGCGATGACCTATGGCGAGATCGCCGAACGGCTGGGCGACAAGCTCTTGGCCCGCGACGTCGGCCAGGCGATGGGCAAGAACCCCTACCCCATCATCATCCCCTGCCACCGCGTCGTCGCCGCCGGCGGCAAGCTGGGCGGCTTTTCGGCGAGGGGTGGCGCGTCGACGAAACAGAAGTTGCTGGCGATCGAGGGTTATGCGCCGGGCGGGCAGGCGTCGCTGTTTTGAAGAGAAAAACTGAGGGCGCATCCACGCGAGCGGACCCTTCCAAGCGAAAAGCCCGGCATCCTCTATCAGGACGATGGTGCTCACCAGCCAGACCGCGTAGCCCACCACAAAACTAACGCCGACCATATGCACCCACGGGGAATAAATAGGCCCGTAGAGCGAAGCGGCGGTGGGAATCAGCCCAAATAATGTAGCGCCGCTCGAAGCCCAAATCGCGGTGTTGGGTCTACCAATGACGCGGCCGCGCCTGCCGTTAACGATCCAAATCAAGGGGCACCAAACGACGAATACTGCCAGCCCCACGAAGCGTACGAAGATGCCGGCTTGGAAAAGCCAAAGCACCGCGGTCCAAATCAAATACGCCCGTCTATTCATTTGTTGCGCCGACTATTGAAGTGCGCAGGCTGAACAGCTTGCCCAGTCCCGCAACGAAGACTAGCACCGCTCCCAAGCCTGCTTCAGCAACGCCTTCACCCCGTCATCCACCCCCGCGACATCCGCGATCGGCAACGACACCAGCTTCTCCGCCCAGGACTCGCTCTTGGCTCTCGGCAGCAAGCTCGGATCGGCGTCCAGGGGCAGGTTCACGCCGAGCATGATCCCGCCCTTCTTGTCCGGCCGGGCGGCGGCGAACTGGACCTTGCGGGAGAAGGCCGTGTAGCTCTTGCGCGGCCCCATCACCACGTCGGGCAAGGCTGTCGCCGCGGCGCGCACCGCCTCGAACGCCGCGCGCTTGGCCGGGTCGGTCCACAGCGCGTCCAACACGGCGTCGGCATCGTCCCACGCCATGCTCCGGCCGAACGCCTCGCCGAGCACATAGCTGGCGTAGTTCTGCAGCAGCCCATGTTCGGCCTTGAACCAACCCAGCCGCGCCCGGTGCGCCGACTCCGGACAGGTTTTGGCGATCTCGACCCATTCCGCGAGGGTTTTGCCGGTCTTCGCCGCCAGGCTCGCCTGGACCGAGGCGAACCACTTCTCCTGGCGCGGCGTCAGATGGGCTTCGGCCATGTTTCGCAACCTCTCCGACTTTGTTACGACAGCCGCCCGGCATCAACGAAAGGCGCGGCGATGAGCATCGACGGCAAGTACGACGACGCCAACATCTTCGCGAAAATCTTGCGCGGCGAGGCGCCCAGCGCAAGGGTCTATGAGAACGAGCATGTCCTGGCCTTCATGGACGTCTTCCCGCAGGCGCGGGGGCATACCCTGGTGATCCTGAAGGAGGCCAAGGCCCGCAACCTGCTGGATGTCGAACCCCGGGCGCTGGAACACCTCATCTTGGGAGTCCAGCGCGTGACGCGCGCGGTCCGCGCGGCGCTGAAGCCCGACGGCGTCGTCGTCACCCAGTTCAACGGCGCGCCGGCCGGCCAGACCATCTTCCACCTGCATTTCCACATCATCCCGCGCTGGGAGGGCCAGCCGCTGCGACCCCATGGCCAGGGCGGCATGGCCGACGCGGGCGAGCTGGCAACGCTGGCGAAGCAGATCGCCGCGCAGATCGACTAAGGTTCTCATGGCGCTGACCATCCGCCTGACTCGCATCTCTCCGACCCACCACCGGTTCGAATACATCCGCGCGGATGGGACCGGCGAGGCGCTGGAGCTGGTGACCCGCGAATTCCTGACCCACGACCTCATCCACTTCGCGGTGGAGACCGAGGCCGGCCTGCGCGGCTCCTTCTACGGCCTGCTCGACAGGATCGGCGGCTATGCCGAACTCACCCTGGACGGCGCCGCGTTGGGCGGCGAGGCGCAGATCACCGAGATGGTGGTTGGTTCGTTGCAGAACGCGGTCGGGCCGGAGCTGGACGCCGCCGGCGTCGCAGACCGGATCACCGCCTTCATGCGCGACATGGACCTGCGCCCGCCCCGCTGGCTCACAGCAGGCTTCATCGAGGCCGTACGCGAGCGGATGCGACGCCTGCAAGGCGAATGGAAGGCGACGCCCTTCGGCGGGACGATGGAGTTGACCTTCGATCCCGGACGGTGAGTTTAGGGCTCGCCGATCAGCTTGCAGCGTATCTGGATCGGCGCACGGGCCGCGATCCGGACATCGTCTTCAAAGATGCCGCAGTCGAGCAAATTGTCCGGGCTTGAATGGCGGCCGCTGAAGACATTGACCAGGACGATCAGCTTATGGTCCTGGACGTCGTCGAGCACGTCGGTCTGATAGACCATCGGACGCATGTGGGCGACGCCCGCCCCACTAATTTCCACCCGCTGGCCACCTAAGTCGATCTGACCCATGTCATCTGGATGACGATGGCTGTGAACGATCGCCATTCCATAGGCGTTGGCCGCTACGATAATCGTCTCATGGGCAGCCGCCAGCCGGGTCGTCGCCGCAGGACTCAGAGAAACCGCCACGTCAAACGAGGGCGTCTGAGCTGTTTCGACGCCATGGGCGACACCCGCGATCACCGTCACGGCCATTCCCAACGCGAGTGTCCGCCAGATCGTCATGCCGTATTATCTACCATGCCCGCCCTGGCATGCGCTCCCCCAAAGAAAAAGGGCGGCCGTTGCGGGCCGCCCTTGATCCAAACCCAGTCCGATCCGGCCTACTCCGCCAGCGCGGGCTCCGCGGCGCCGGCGCCGGCTGGCGGGGCGGCGCTGTCGCCGTCGACCTCGAAGGCGAGCTTGCCGTCCTTGAGCGTAACCTGGACATGGCCGCCGCGGACCAGTTTGCCGAATAGGATCTCGTCGGCCAGGGGCTTTTTGATGTGCTCCTGGATGACTCGGGCCAGCGGCCGGGCGCCGTAGAGTTCGTCGAAGCCGTTCTTGGCCAGCCAGTCGGCCGCATCCTCGCTGAGCGAGATGGTGACGTGACGGTCGGCCAGTTGCGCCTCAAGCTGCATGACGAACTTGTGCACCACCTTGCGGATGATCTCCTGCGTCAGCGGCTTGAAGGCGACGGTGGCGTCGAGGCGGTTGCGGAACTCCGGTGAAAAGATCCGCTTGATCGCCGCGTCGTCCTCGCCTTCGGGCCGGCCTTTGCCGAAGCCGATCGAGTTGCGCTGCCCCTCGGCCGCGCCGGCGTTGGTGGTCATGATCAGGATGACGTTCCTGAAATCGACCTTCTTGCCGACCGCGTCGGTGAGCGCGCCGTGGTCCATGACCTGAAGCAGGATGTTGTAGACGTCCTGGTGAGCCTTCTCGATTTCGTCGAGCAGCACCACCGCGTGCGGGTGCTGGTCAACGGCGTCGGTGAGCAGGCCGCCCTGGTCGTGGCCGACGTAGCCCGGAGGCGCGCCGATGAGGCGGCTGACCGTGTGCCGCTCCATGTACTCCGACATGTCGAAGCGCAGCAGTTCGATGCCGAGCGTGGCCGCCAGCTGGCGGGCCGTCTCGGTCTTGCCGGTGCCGGTGGGGCCGGAGAACAGGTAGCAGCCGATCGGCTTTTGTGGATCGCGCAAGCCCGCCCGCGCCATCTTCATGGCCGAGGACAGCTGGTGGATCGCCTCGTCCTGGCCGAACACGGCCCGGTGCAGATCGTCCTCGAGCTGCTTCAGCGCCTCGGTGTCGGACTTGGAGACCGATTTCGGCGGAATGCGGGCGATCTTGGCCACCACGGCCTCGATCTCCTTGATGCCGATGGTCTTCTTGCGGCGGGACTCCGGCAGCAGCATCTGCGAGGCGCCCGCCTCATCGATGATGTCGATCGCCTTGTCCGGCAGCTTGCGGTCGGTGATGTAGCGCGCCGACAAATCCACCGCGGCCCTCAGGGCCTCGGCGGTGTAACGCAGTTTGTGAAAATCCTCGTAGTAGGTCTTGAGTCCTTTGAGGATTTTCAGCGTGTCTTCAATCGTCGGTTCATTGACGTCGATCTTTTGGAACCGCCGCACCAGCGCCCGATCCTTCTCGAAGTGCTGTCGGAATTCCTTGTAGGTGGTCGAGCCCATGCACCGCAGGGTGCCCGACGCGAGCGCCGGCTTCAGCAAGTTGGACGCGTCCATCGCCCCGCCACTGGTGGCGCCGGCGCCAATGACGGTGTGGATCTCGTCGATGAACAGGATGGCGTTGGCGTGGTTCTCCAACTCCTTGATCACCTGCTTGATCCGCTCCTCGAAATCGCCGCGATAGCGGGTCCCGGCGAGCAGCGAGCCCATGTCCAGCGAGAAGATGGTGGCCCCGTTCAGGACCTCCGGCACCTCGTGGTTGACGATCTTGCGGGCCAGCCCCTCGGCGATGGCGGTCTTGCCGACCCCGGGATCACCGACCAGCAGCGGGTTGTTCTTGGTGCGCCGGCACAGAATCTGGATGCAGCGCTCGACCTCGCTGGTGCGGCCGATCAGCGGATCAACCTTGCCCTGCTTGGCCTTCTCATTGAGGTTGACGCAGTAGGCGTCCAGCGCCTCGCCGCCGGTCTTCACCTGCGGCTTGCCTTCCTCCTCCTGCTCGGTCGAGCCCTTCACCGCGCGCGGCTCGGACGCCCCCGCCTTCTTGGCGATGCCGTGGGAGATGAAGTTGACCGCGTCATAGCGGGTCATCTCCTGCTCCTGCAGGAAGTAGGCGGCGTGGCTTTCGCGCTCGGAGAAGATGGCGACCAGCACATTGGCCCCGGTCACGTCGTCGCGGCCGGAGGACTGCACATGGATCACCGCCCGCTGGATCACCCTTTGGAAGGCGCCCGTGGGTTTGGCCTCCTCGCCGTCGTCGACGATGATCGAGTTCAGCTCGGTGTCGAGATAATTGACCAGGCTCTTCTTCAGCGCCGGCATGTCGACATCGCAGGCGTTCATCACCGCCGCGGCGTCGGGGTCGTCGATGAGGGCCAGCAGAAGGTGCTCAAGCGTACCGAACTGATGCTTCCGCTCATTGGCGAAAGCCATCGCGCGATGCAGGGACTCTTCTAAGTTTCGCGAGAAGGAAGGCAACGGCGACCTCTCAATCCTTTTCCATGGTGCACTGTAACGGGTGCTGATGACGACGGGCGGAATCAATCACTTGCGCGACTTTGGTCTCCGCCACCTCGTAGGTGAACACGCCGCAGACGCCGACGCCATGCTGATGCACATGCAGCATGATCGCGGTCGCATCCTCGCGTGATTTGTTGAAAAACTGCTCAAGCACGTAAACGACGAACTCCATGGGGGTGTAGTCGTCGTTCAGCAGCAGGACTCGGTATAGCGACGGCTTCTGCGTCTTCGGCTTGGTCTGCGTGACGATCGCCGCACCGACGCCCCCTTCGCCACCACCTGGTTTTCGCTCGGCCATCGACGCCCTTCTCCAAAAGGCGAACTCCTTCTGTTCGCTAATTAGATATGAGAACGCGCGCAGTTTGAAAGGGCGCATTCGGTCTCGGCGACGATTATCCCCCGGAACGCGGCGCCAGAGCCGCGCCGACGGGCTTATTCGCCGAGCCAAATCACCTTTGCGCCGTGGGGATGGGCGCGCGCGAGCAGGATTTCATCGCCGGAGGGCCAGACACTGAGTCGCACCTGCATTTCCGCCTGGTTGTCAGGGTCCGGCTCCATCCTCAGCCAGGCGAACGGCGCCGAGGCGCTCGCCGAATCGCCGGCGGCCCGAATCGAGGCGGCGACCTGAGCCTGCGTCTCCGGCGGCAGGTAGGACCAGACCACCGAGTGCACGACCACGCTGGCTACGCCCTCCACCGGCCTGGCGTGGGCCGCGACCCAGGCCGCGGCGTCGGCCTTGTCGATGGGGTTGTCGGTGACGCGGGCCAGGGCGATGGCCGCCCTCAGCCGCGCCAGCCGGTCGGGCTGATCCGGCCAGACATAAGCTTCCAGGCGCTGCACGAGGGCGTCGTCCATGACGTCGATGGGATTCTGGTCGCAGCCGCGTTTTTCAACGACCGTGACCGCGACATCCAGCTGCGGCGCGCCGCCTTCCCAGTCTGCGTCGAGATGCAGCGGGGAGGCCGAATCGCCCCAGGTCCGTCCCTGGCCGAAGTCATAATGATAGTGGTCCCAGTTCATGTTCAGCCCGGCGCTGGCGCCGATCTCCAGGCAGCGCAGCGGCAGGCCGGTGCGCCTGGCCAGAGCCAGATAGCCGCCGATCAGGCAGATCGACCGGCGCACCTCGTTGGTCTGCGGGGGCGAGGCCATGAACGCGAGCAAGATATCGTGATGACGTTCGGCGGCGGCGATGAGCGCGCTCGCCAGCGTCGCGTCGTCGGCCGCCACGCCGGACGCCGGATAGACGGTGGCGAGGCGCGCATCGGCGCCGCTCAGCACCAAGTGCTGCAGACCGCCCAGGATTCGCAACGAAACCGCCTCGTCCATCAGGCCGCGAACGCCGACGCCCTCCCAGGCGCGGAAGAAGCCGGCGAATGGCCCTCCCCGCTCGACGTCGTCGCGCACGCAGCCCAGGACCCGTGCAGAAAACGGAGAGCCCATTTGCGCGCACACCCCGGACTGGACGGCCAGGGCGGTGAGGACGTTGGCGAAGTCGGTCATGGGCGAAGCCTAGCGCGGGGCGCCGCCTGATAAAGCTTGATTGCACCGATCAACAAAAAAGGCCCGGGGTGCTGTCCCGGGCCTTTCGAACGCTACGCTTACTAACTTGCCGGCAAGCGGCCCGAAATCAGCGGGCGGCTTGGAACTTTTCCACGGCCGCGGTGACGCGGGCGTTCAGCGGGGTCAGGGATTCCTTGACCGAGGCGGCGACGATTTCCGAGGCCTTGTTCACTTGGGCCATGTAGGCTTCCATGGTCGACTTGGCCCAAGCCGTCTGCAGTTCGACCGCTTCCTGCACGCTGCGGGCGCTGCTTAGCGACTTGGCGGCGGAGACATGGTCTTCCAGCGACTTCTTCGAATAGGCCAGCGTCTCGGCGCCCAGGGTTTCGGCGCCCTTGGTGGCGGCGGTGACCGAAGCGACGACAGCTTCCAGATTCGATTTCGATTGCGTGTTCAGGTCATTGAACGCGGTGAGGGACTTCTCGAAAGCTTCCTTGAACGCGTGCGTACCGGCGGCGCTGTACTTTTCGGCCGTGGATTTCAGGGTTTCGGCGCTGGTGGCCATGGCAAAATCTCCTCGGGAGCAGAAGGGGGCGGACGGATTGGGGAGGGCGTCCGGGCGAACGCGAATATGTGGGAGGAGACCCTTCACGTCAATGATTTTTTGTGCAGTGCACAATTTCTTGAGCTTGGCTTTGTGCGGCGCATCATTCGTGCGCGGAGGACTGCGACAATCGCACGCCCTTCGCTCACCAGTTGTTTACTTGGGAGAAAGGTGGGGTATGCAATGTTACAGTCTGATTTGTCGGCCCAAATGGTCTTCTCTTAACGACGAGCGCAGCCCAATGTTCGAGCCCGCCCGCCGCGTGTTTTTGGCTTTCAGCCTCGCGGTCGCAACCCTAATTGTCGCCGACTTCGGCGCCGCAACGCAGGCTAGCGCCTACATAACGACCGAGGCGAAGTATGCCGCGATCGTGACCGACGCCACCACGGGCGAGGTGCTGTACGAACAGAACGCCGATGCGATCCGCTATCCGGCGTCGATCACCAAGACCATGACCATTTATCTGACGTTCGAGGCGCTGCAGGCCGGGCGCCTGCATCTGGACGATCAGGTGCCCTTCTCCGCCCACGCCGCCGCCCAGGCGCCCAGCAAGCTCGGCGCCCGCGTCGGCGAAAGCATCACCGTCGACGAAGCGCTGCGCGCCCTGACCGTGAAGTCCTGCAACGACGTCGCCGTCGCCCTGGCCGAAAAGGTCGGCGGCTCCGAGCGCGCCTTCGCCGCGCTGATGACCGTGCGGGCGCAGGAGTTGGGCATGACCAACACCCGTTACGTCAACGCCAACGGCCTGCCCGATTCGCGCCAAGTGACCTCGGCCCGCGACATCGCCACCCTGTGGCGCGCGCTGATGCGCGACTATCCGCAGTACTATTATTATTTCGGGGTCAAATCTTTCAGCCACCACGGCGAGACGATCAACAGCCACAACGATGTGCTGCTGCACACCTCCGGCGTCGACGGCTCCAAGACCGGCTTCACCAACGCCGCCGGCTTCAACATCGTCGCCTCGGCGATGCGCGACAATCACCGCCTGATCATGGTGGTGATGGGCGGCAACTCCCGGGCTGCGCGCGACAATCACGCCGAGGATCTGATCGACGCCGGCTTCACCGTGCTGCATCGCCGCGAGTTGGGTCAGACCACCACGATCGCGGCCAACCTGTTCGAGCCGGCGCCCGTGGGCCCGATCCTGCGCCCGCCGACGGAGCAAGGATCTGCTGACCAGGACGGCCTGCGGATCGTCCTGACCAACCCCTCCAGCACCCTCACCGACGCCGAACTGGCCAGCCTGCACGCGGCCGAGGCCGCCCCGCCCAAGCCGGTCCAGGTGGCCCAGAACACCCTGCGCCCGGAAGCGCCGGCCAGGCTGATCCGCGCCAAGGCCGAGGCGGTCGACTCCGATGCGATCCGCAAGCACATGCATGACGGTGAGCGCGCCGAAGCCAAGGGCGCCAAGACCGGCGAGTGGATGATCCAGATCGGCGCCTACAAGGCCAAGAAGCAGGCGCACGAGCAGCTGATCACCGTCCAGCACAAGTACGCCGCCCAGCTTAAGGCCGGCAAACCCGACATCGAATCGGCGCCGCACGGCTACTTCCGCGCCCGCATCGTCGGCCTCAGCGCCCAGGCCGCCCAGAAGGCCTGCAACCTGATCAGCGCCCACAAGACCGCCTGCGACGTCTACCAACCCAACGCCTAGGGCTGCGGGGGCCGGCGCCATGCTCGGCCACCTGTCCTTCGGCGTTGCGGAGCTGGATCGCTCAACAGCCTTCTATGACGCCGTCATGGCCGCGCTTGGATTTCGCCGCGTCTGGACCGGCGCCAATGGCGTCGGCTACGGCCTTGAGCCGAACATGGACAAGCTGGCCCTGTTTCCCCGCAAGGGCGCCACGCCGCCGGGGCCCGGCTTTCATCTGGCTTTCGACGCGCCGGACCGGGCGTCGGTGGACACCTTCCACGCTGCCGCACTCGCCTCAGGCGGAACCTGCGACGGCCCACCCGGCCTGAGACCCCACTACGGCGAAACCTATTACGCGGCGTTCGTCATCGACCCGGATGGATACAGGTTAGAGGCGGTGCATCAGTAACTCGGAACACCTTTCCCGAAGGGAGAGGTGTTTCGGGGCCGTCCCTATCCCTTCACCAACCCCAGCGCCAACAGGCTCTCCGCCGTCGCGACGATGGAATCCGCCGCCGAGCGTGGGGACCAGCCGAGCAGGCGTTCGGCCTTTTCCGAGCTGGCGTCCTTGTGTTTGCCCAGCTCGGGAATCAGCTGGCGGACTTCTCCATCCCACAGCGCCATGATCCGCAGCAGGATGTCCGGCAGCTCCCGCGTCGGCGCGCGCCTGGCGGCGTCGCCCAGCCGGGCTCTCAGTGTCTCGGACATCTCGAGCATCGACATGAACGGGCCGCCGACCGCCAGGAACCGCTGGCCCTTGGCGGCCGGGTCGGTCATGGCGCGGATATGCAGGTCGGCCACGTCGCGCACGTCCACGGCGCCGAAATAGAGCTGCGGGCAGCCCGGCACCCCGCCATCCATCAGCCGCTTCACCAGAATGATCGATGTCGAATAGTCTGGGCCGAGCACCGGCCCGAACACGCCCACCGGATTGACCACGGCCAGCTCGAGCCCACTGTTATGCTCGACAAAGTCCCAGGCGGCGCGCTCGGCGATGGTCTTGGACTTGGCGTAGGCCGACACCCCCTTGCCCTTGACCGCGGTCCAGACCGTCTCGTCGAACGGGACCGTGCGGTCGTCGTGGCCATAGCCGATCGCCGCGAAGGAGGAGGTCAGCACCACCCGCTTGACCTTGGCGTCCCGCGCCGCCTTCAGCACCCGCAACGCGCCCTCGCGCGCCGGCACGATCAGCTCGTCCTCATTCCTCGGGATCGTCGAGGGAAACGGCGAGGCAACGTGCAGAACGTAGTCGCAGCCGGCCACGGCCTCCGGCCAGCCGGCGTCCGCCTCCAGGTCGGCCGCCACGAACGATAATGCTTTCCCGGGATCCTTGGCGCCGCCGTATTTCAGCATGGCCCGCACGTCGGGCTCGCGGCTCAGGTTGCGGACCGTGGTCCGCACCTCATGCCCGCCCGCGAGCAGCTGCAGAATACAATGGCCGCCGATAAAGCCGGACCCGCCCGTAACCAGAACGCGACTCATACCCAGCTCCCTGTGTTATTTTTAGCTGACTGGAGATTAGTCCCTTTTCGGCGCGGAAACATCTCCTCTGGCTACCCCTTCAGCAGCCGATCCCGCGCGGCGTTGAGCTGGGACGCCAGGCCGGTCGTGCCGCCGGTGTCCGGATGGTTGATGCGGATCAGCCGGGCGTGCGCGGCGCGGATATCCGCCTCGGTCGCGTCCGGACCGACGCCCAGCACCGAGCGCGCCTCGGTCACACTCATGCCCGAGTTCGCGGGCGGAGGGCGGCGCGCGGCCCTCGGCCAGCGCGCGGTCCCGAGCAGCACCAGGCCGACGATCACGAGGATGATGGCCGGCGCGACGCCGCCCCTCAGGCCTTCGAACCCGGCGGCGGCGAACAGGCCGATGGACACAACGGCGGCGGGCGTGCGCCATTCGCCCCTCAGCACCCGGCCCACGCGGCCACGCCAGGCCAGGAAGCCCAGGATGGCCACGATCGCGACGATGAAGATCATGGGCGCGCCCGTAGCATCAGGATGCGACGGCCAGCACCTCTTCCGCGGGCTGGACGCTCAGGCCCAGGAACTGGCTCAGCGCCCGCAACTCCTGCCGGGCCGCCACATGGCTCAGCGACACCGGCACCGGCCGCACCGTCGGCGACAGGTCGGCGCAGGTCAGGCCGAAGGGATAGAGCTCGCGATAGATCACCCGGTCGCGCAGGCCGGGGCCGATGCGGAAGCCGGTGCGCTTGGCCAGGGCGATCATCCGCTCCTCCAGCCGCTTGCGGTTGCGCGCCTCGGTCACCGCCAGACGGTTGCGCAGCACCACCCAGTCGATGGATTTGCCGCGCGAAGCGGCCTTGATCTTGCGCGATTCCCATACCGTCTCGGCATAGATGCTCGGGCGGATCAGATCGAGGGTTACCGGGTCGACCTGGCCCAAAAGATCGAAGTCGACGAAGCTGTCGTTCATCGGCGTGACGATCACATCCGCCTTGCCGTGCGCCGCCCGCGACAGGGCCGTGTCGCCGCCGGGGGTGTCGATCAGGATGAAATCCGCCGCCTCCGCCGCCTGACCCAGCACGTCATCGAGGCGGGTCAGCCCGACTTCCGCGTCATCCGCCAGCTTGGCCGCGTCCGGCGACCAACCCAGTTCCACCGGCGTCGGCAGCACGACGCCGGCCGATTCGGTCCAGGCCTTGCGGCTCCTGAAGAAGTGACTGAGCGATTGCTGGCGAATATCCAGGTCGATCACCGCGACCTTGCCGCCGCCGTACATCAGCGCGGTGGCGAGATGGATGGCGATGGTGGACTTGCCCGCCCCGCCCTTTTCGTTGCCCACAACGATCACGCGTGCCTGGGACACCCTTGCGCTCTCCAAAAGGTTAACGCCCAAGGAGAAGCCCGCGCGGCCCCAACGTCAATGCGCGCCCCGCCCATTGGGGGGCGGTTATCCACACCTGTATTGACCGGCTTGTTATCCGAACCCGCAAGTCGTTGGTCGGGCGAGGGTTTTCCGTGGGCGCCTGCGCGCCGATGCCGCAGCGCCCCAAGGCTACCAGGCGCCAAGCTCGCGCAGTTCCTTGGCCAGGGTCGGAGACATTCCTTCGCCGCCCTCGCCCATGGGCATATCCGCAGGGACATCCTGGCCTGCCAGGTAGCGCCAGCCCTGGAAGGCGCGCCGCGGATAGGGCGCGACAGCGACCAGCACGTCCTCGAGCATGATCTCGCAGCGGCGCGGCGCTTCAAGCGTCTCGATGGCGGTGATTCGCTGGCGGACCAGGATTGCGCCCTTCATCACCCAATAGAGCGAGCCGCCGTCCAGCAGCTCGGCCGCGCGCTTGGGCGTCTGGCGGGTATGCACCACCGACACCCGGCCGCCCTCGGCCCGCCGCTGCGCCCGCCAGGCGAGGAGTTCGTCGGGCGTGTCGCAGCCGACGCAGAGCTTGACCAGGTTCAGCGGCATTCAGAAGGTGGTCCACGAGGCCTTCCGCTTGTCCAGAAAGGCGCGCACGCCCTCCTGCCCTTCCTTGCCGACCCGCGCCGCCGCGATCCGCTTGGCGGTCTCGTGCATCAGATGCTCGTCGATCGGCTGAGACGCCACCGCGTCCACCAAGGCCTTGGAGCCCGCCACCGCGCCCGGCGCGCAGGCCATGATCTCGGACGCCAGCCTGGCCTGGGCGGCATCCAGGGCGGCCGAGTCGGCGACCACCTCGTCGACCAGGCCGATCTTTTCGGCGTGGGCGGCGTCAAAAATCCTGCCGGTGGCGAACAGGCCCTTGGCCGCGCGAGGACCGATGGCCGCCACGACGTAAGGGCTGATGGTCGCCGGCACGAGGCCCAGCTTGACCTCTGAGAAGGCGAACTTGGCCCCCGCCGTCGCCACCGCCATGTCGCAGGCGGCCACAAGGCCTACGCCGCCGCCGAACGCAGAACCTTCCACCAAGGCGACCGTCAGGAACGGCAGGTCCGCTAGCGCCTTCAGCATGCGCGCCATCTCCAGCGCGTCGGCGCGGTTGTCGTCCTCAGTCAAGTCCGCCGCATCGCGCATCCACTGCACATCGGCGCCCGCAGAAAAGGTACCTCCGACCCCGCGCACGAACACGATCCGAACACCCTCGGCGCCAGACAGGGTCTCGAACGCCTCGTGCAGGGCGGCGATGGTCAGGGAATCGAAGGCGTTCTTGCGCGCTGGCCGATTGATCCAGACCGTGGTCGCGCCCTCGCGGGTGGACTCCAGACGCACCAGCTGAGAGTCGGCGTCGCTGTCGACGCCTTCGACCAGCGGATCGGCGATAGGATTGGTCATCTGGGCAGTCTCCGTGGCTTACATCCGGAACACGCCAAAGCGGGTTTCCGGTATCGGGGCGTTCAGCGAGGCCGATAGGGCCAGACCGAGCACGTCTCTGGTTTGAGCCGGATCAATCACCCCGTCATCCCACAAACGCGCGGTGGCGTAATAAGGGTTGCCCTCGTCCTCATATCGTTGGCGGACGGGCGCCTTGAAGGCCTCCGCTTCTTCGGGAGTCCAGCGATCCGCGTCGCGGTGGACGGTGGCCAGCACGCTGGCGGCCTGCTCGCCGCCCATGACGCTGATGCGGCTGTTGGGCCAGGAGAACATGAACCGGGGGCTGTAGGCGCGGCCGCACATGCCGTAGTTGCCCGCCCCGAACGAGCCGCCGATGAGGACGGTGAACTTGGGCACTTCGGCCGAAGCGACGGCGGTGACCATCTTGGCCCCGTCCTTGGCGATGCCGCCAGCCTCGTACTTGCCGCCGACCATGAAGCCGGAGATGTTCTGCAGGAAGATCAGCGGCGTGCGGCGTTTGCACGCTAGTTCAATAAAGTGGGCCGCCTTCAGCGCGCTCTCGGAAAACAGCACCCCGTTATTGGCCAGGATGGCGACCGGATAGCCCCAGATGTGGGCGAAACCGGTGACGAGGGTCGTGCCGTACAGCGCCTTGAACTCATCGAAGCGCGAACCGTCCACCAGCCGGGCGATCACCTCGCGCACGTCATAGGGCGCGCGCACGTCCGATGGGATCAGGCCATAGAGCTCCGACGCATCGAACAGCGGCGGCTCGGGCTCGGTCATGTCGATCGTGGTCTTGGGCGGCATGTTCAGCCGCGCGACGATGGAGCGGACGATGTCCAGGGCGTGGCTGTCGTTGTCGGCCACATGATCCACCACGCCCGAGCGGCGGCCGTGGGTGTCCGCGCCGCCCAGTTCGGTGGCGGTGATCACCTCGCCGGTGGCCGCCTTCACCAGCGGCGGCCCGCCGAGGAAGATGGTGCCCTGGCTCTCCTCGCCGGTTCCGCGCACGATCACGCTCTCGTCCGCCATCGCCGGCACATAGGCGCCGCCGGCCGTGCAGGAGCCCATGACGCAGGCGATCTGGGCGATGCCGTCGGCGCTCATCCGCGCCTGGTTGAAGAAGATGCGGCCGAAGTGGTCGCGGTCGGGAAACACCTCCGCCTGGTGCGGCAGGTTCGCGCCCCCCGAATCGACCAGATAGATGCACGGCAGCCGGTTCTGCTGGGCGATCTCCTGCGCCCGCAGGTGCTTCTTCACCGTCATCGGGAAATAGGCGCCGCCTTTGACCGTGGCGTCGTTGGCGACGATCATCACCTCGCGCCCGGACACCCGCCCCACGCCGGTGATCAGCCCCGCGCCGGGCGCCTCGCCGCCGTAGAGGCCGAACGCGGCCAGGGCGCCGACTTCCAGGAACGGCGAGCCGGGATCCAGCAGCCGCTCCACCCGCTGGCGCGGCAGCAGCTTGCCGCGCGAGGCGTGCCGCTCCCGCGACGCCGCCGACCCGCCCAGCCCCGCCTCGGCCGTGCGCGCCCTGAGGGTTTCGGCGAGGTCCAGGTTGACCGAAGAATTGGTGGAGAATGTCTCCGAGCGCGGATCGACGGCGGTGGACAAACGGGGCACGGCGCATCCTTGGAACGGCGACAGGTGCGTCTTATTCCTCCTCGCTTGGGCCGGAGCAAGCCCGCGACTTGCCGGGCGAGCGCTGGGCTGTAAGGTCGCCCCGCGTGTCTAGAGGGAAACGTCCATGCGATTCAGTCTGCTCGCCCTCGCCGGGGGCCTTCTGCTATCGGGCGCGGCCCAAGCCGCCGAACCCAACCTGATCGATCACTGGAGCCAGCCCGTGGTCGAACGACTGCTGCAATCGCTTCGCGCGACGGACATCCAGCAGACCACGCTGGCGGGCGAGCCCGGCCTTCTGGCCCGCACCGCCGACGGCCTCAGCATCGGCGTCTACGCCAAGGCCTGCGTTGCCCAGGTCGCGCCGGCCGAGCCCTATTGCCGCGGCGTCGAAGGCCTCGCCAGCTTCGATCCCGGCCGCGGCGCCGACCGCGCCGCCATCGCCGACCGCCTGAACCACCAGTACGCCGCCGGCAAGTTCACCGTCGAAGCCGACGGCTCCATCCGCCTGACCCGCTACATCGACGTCGACGCCGGCGTCACCGAAGCCAACCTCCGCTCGCAGCTGGGCGGGTTCCTAGCGCTGGCGGACGCGGCCAAGGACGCGGTGTGGGCCGCGCCGGCGCGGTAGCGGGTGAACACGCCCCGCCGGGGTCTCGAACCGCGCACCCGGCAAGACCGGCAGTCGCGGCTCAGAACCGTTGGCCTGTCTAGGCGCCGCCCGACACAGCCGACGGCTCCATCGACGGAGGCTGGGTCGCCAACGCGCCCTCGATGGCGTCGATCAGGCAAGCGACCTGAACCGGCTTGGCGACAACGCCGTCGATCCCGGCCTGACGATAGGCCAGCACCTGTTGGTGCATGACATTGGCCGTCACCGCCAGGATGGGCGTACGCATGCGCCCGGATTCGCCCTCTTCGTCGCGAATGGTCTGCGAGGCGATGACCCCGTCCATGACCGGCATCTGAATATCCATCAGGATGAGGTCCCAGTCGTCGCTTCGCCACGCGACGACCGCCTGCCACCCGTCTGAGACGATCGTCGGCTCGATGCCGACCTGCCGTAGCAGGGTGACAAGCACCAGCTGATTGACCGGATTGTCCTCGGCCACCAAAACCCGCAAAGGCCGCTGGTCCGCGGAACACGCCTCGCGGGTCGCCTTCGACGAGCTGTCACCGGCATCCCCAAGCTTGGGCAGAGGCAGGGTGACTGTGAAGGTCGAGCCGCGACCAAAGCTGCTTTGGACGTCGAGGGTTCCACCCATCCTGGCGGTCAATTGACGACAGATGGCCAGGCCGAGCCCGCTCCCGCCGTGGCGACGGGTAAGCGAGGCGTCGGCCTGCACGAAATTCTCGAACAGACGCTGCTTCAGTTCGGCCGCAATGCCCACGCCGGTGTCGGCGACATGAATCATCAGGCTTTCGCCCTGGCGGTCCACGGTCACCGACACTGACCCGTGGTCGGTGAACTTCACCGCGTTGGAGAGCAGATGATGCAGCACCTGCCCAACCCTCGCCGCATCGCCCGTGTAGACGCCGCTGGCGCTTGGCGAGACGTCCAGGCCGAGGCGCAGTCCCTTCTCCGCCGCGGCGGCTTCGAACCCCTTCACGGCCGCGTCAGCCACCGCGGCGATGTCGATTGTTCCATCCTCGAACTCGAACTCGCCAGACTCCGTCCTGGCAAGATCGAGCACGCTGTTGAGCAGGGAGAGCAGTGATTCCGCTGACTTGCGCACCACGTCCAGCCGGACGCGTTGCGCAGGCGCAAGCTCGTCGCTTCCCATGGCTTGCACCATGCCGAGGACGCCGTTGAGTGGCGTGCGCGTCTCATGACTCATGATGGATAGGAACTCGCTCTTCGCGCGACTGCCGGCCTCGGCCTTGTGCAGCGCTTCCGCCAATACCAACTCGCCGCGCTTGCGTTCGGTGATATTCTGGATAGCCCCGATCAGCGCGCGCGGACGGCCGTCTTCCTCGCGAACGACCTCGGCGGAGACGGAGACCCAAATTTCGCGGCCGTCGGGGCCGACGGCGCGATGCTCGACCTTGTAGGGACCCTTACCGGCAAAGTGATCCTCCCAGGCGGCCTGCACGCGCGCCAGATCTGCCGGCAACACCGCCCCGAACGGATCTTCCCAGAAATCGCCTCCAAGAAGTTGACCGAAGAGTTCCTGCTCGGAGCCGGCGCCGGCAAAACTGCGCCGTTCGTAGTTCGCCTCGAAGACGTACAGGTCGGCGATCTCAACCGCGATCCGCAAACTCCGTTCAACAGCCTCGGATCGCGCCAGGGCCACCCTCATATTGGCGAGGGCCTCCGCGGTCTGTTCGCTCGCCCGGTTCCAGCTGGTCACCGTCCGATTGGTTCCGGACGCGATCATGACCAGCATCGCCACGACAATGGCGATCGCGACAAGGAGGCCGGCGCCGGCGCCGGCGCCAAAGACGGCGACGACACAAACCGCCACCGCAGCGACCGGCAGGCAAGCAATCGAAAGACAGATCAGGCGGGAGTTTCGAAAGGTCGACACGGCGAGCGAAGTCAGGAGGATGGTTGTTACGGCGACGAACGCCAGTCCCTGCGGGCTATGCGCCATCACCGCAAAGGCGGTCGGCGCCGAAATCCAGACCGCTGATTTCGTGAACCCGAGCCAGGCCAGCCGGCGCAACCCGCGGTCCGAGCTGATGTGAGCCGAGCGGGCGTCCAGCCGCCGATACTCGCGTTGCAGGAGCATGTCGTAGCCTGAAAGGGCGGCCACCCACAGCAAGGCCAGGTAGGGTCCGGCGATCAGCGCAAAGGCTATCCCGGTGGCGCCGTTCAACAGCATATGCAGACGCCAAGGAACGATCAGCGCCGACAAGGTGAGTTGATAGGGCGTCAGGCGGGGACCTGTCGTCGGGCGCTCTGCGGACATCGGCATTGGCGAGCGGGCTCCGTCGACGACTTCACGCGATTGATCTGACGCGCGGACCGGCGCCGGTCAGGCACTAGGCCCCTCGGCGGGTTAATAGCTCGGGTGGGTGCGGCGGCTTGCCGCGGGGTCGAAGATATCCGCTCGACGAAAGTGCGGGGCGGGAGCAAGGGCGCGGCTGTCCGCAATCCACCCCTGAACGCCTCACCCGGACTGGTGTAGTCTGACCCAGCCATGACCGCCCCCGCCGCCACCCTGTCCGTCATCGACATCTCGCCTCTGTTCAGCGACGACGCGCCTGCCCGTGCGCGCGCCGCCGACGCCATCGGCGACGCCGCGTCGCGGGATGGGTTCTTCTACGTCGTGGGCCACGGACTCGCGCCGGACACGGTTCCACGGCTTGAGGCGGAGGCGCGCGCCTTCTTCGCCTTGCCGGAGATGGAAAAGGGCAAGATCACCATGGCCCACGCCGGGGCCGCCTGGCGCGGCTGGTTTCCCCTGGGCGAGGAGCTAACCTCGGGGATAGCCGATCAGAAGGAGGGGATCTATTTCGGCGAGGAGCTGGGAGCGGATGATCCCAGGGTGCGCGCCGGCTGGCTGATGCATGGCGCCAATCTTTGGCCCGCGCGCCCGCCAGGGCTCCGCGCGGCCGTGGAGACCTATGTCCGCGAGGTCAGCCACGCCGCCGCCGCACTGATGGAGGGCGTGTCCCTGGCGCTCGGCCTCGACGCCGGCCACTTCGACAGGACCTATCTGGCCCGGCCCACGGTGCTGTTCCGCGTCTTCCGCTATCCGCCTTCAGCCGCGGGCGGCTGGGGCGTGGGCGAGCACACCGACTATGGCCTGCTGACCCTGATGGCCCAGGACCGCTGGGGCGGACTCGAGGTGCGCACAGACGCCGGCTGGATCGACGCGCCGCCGGCGGACGGGACCCTGGTCTGCAACATCGGCGACATGCTGGAGCGGCTAACCGGCGGCCGGTTCGTGTCCGCGCCGCACCGGGTGCTGAACGTCAGCGGGCGGGAACGGCTGTCGTTTCCCCTGTTCTACGACCCCGACTTCGACGCCGTGATGACGCCGGTCGGCGGCGAAGCGGTGATGAACGATCGCCGCCGCGAGCGCTGGGACGGGATTGATCCGAAGGCCTTCACCGGCCGCTACGGCGACTACCTTCAGGACAAGGTCGGCAAGGTTTTCCCGGGGCTCAAGGCCGAGGCGACAGGCGGATAGGGCCCGCGCTCATCTTACGCCGACGGCGGAGCGTGGCCGCTCGTGGTTGTCGCACTCGGGTCCAATGTAACGCGCACCCTTGCTCCGCGCGACGAGACGGCTCGCGAATCCCTCTTCGAGCTGCGACGCCATGGCCTCGAATGTCGCCGACCAGCGCGCGCCGTTCTCAGCCACCACTCGCTCAGCCTCTTCGAACCTTCGACGAAGCGTGGCGATCCGGAAGACGTCCGCATCGGAAGTGATCCCCAACTCGACAAGCCGATCGCAGGTCACCGCCATGCCCGCCGCTTCGAAGTCTCGATTGTAATCGATTTCCAGGAAGGCGCAGGCTTGCCGGGCGAACGTCAAGACCGCCCCGACCTGGTCGTCATTCAACCTGGAGAGGGATTTGGTCGAGCGAAAATTGATCGATTCGATGGCCCCCATGGTCGTGCAGTACAAGTCCAGCCAGGAAACGTTGGCCGCGCGTTTGGCCCGAAACATTTCCAGGGCGTGCGCCAATCCGTTGGTCGGCGGCCGATCTTCGGCGCGCGCGGCCTCAAGCTTGCCGAACTCCGCATGGATTAGGCCGATCGCCCCCCGCAGTGCTTCATGGCCACGCCGAAGCGCCAGAAACTGGTCCCTCGCCGCGACGCGCTGCTCGGCGTACTCGCGCGGGTTCAGCGAATTCAGGCAGACGGCCGTCTGCTCGATGAGGCTGGGCAGGAAGCTCGCCGCCAGTTCGGACGCCATCCAAATGTCCCCACCCCAACAGGCGATTGAGCGAATCCGCCCAACCCCTTCTCGACGCACCAGCGTATCTATGTTTCAATCTGTAATACAATCACGCCAGGGCGGATCACATTGCCGCACCGGGGGTTGCGCCGGCCGCTGCGAACGGGGTTTGCCGCCGGCTTTCCCGGCACAACCCATCCGCCGGACTCAATGGATCGCGGGGGCATCCTGCTGGCGGACATGCACGACGGCGTATTTGTCAGCATAGAGCCGTCGCCAGCCCGGCTCGCGATCCAGCTCGGCGACGACGGGACTGTCGGGAGGCAGGATCGTCCAGGCGATCTGGTATTGGCGGATCGCCGCGTCCAGGGCCGCCTGGTCGGGGCTGACGATCTTGGCGTAGCGGGCCATGAAGGCGTCGCCATACACGTCGGTGCGGCCATCGATGAAGGGGCGAACCCCCTCGAAGATAAGATAGCCGCCGAAGTCGTAGTCGTTGAGCACCGGTTTGGCGCGCAGCCAGGCCGGCACGTGCGCCAGCGCCGCCTGTGGCGTGTTGGGCGCGTCGCCGCGTGGGGTCGCGACCGCCGCTCGTCCGCCGACCAGCGTCAGGGCGGCGACGGCGGCGACAAGCCAGGTCAGAGGCCTTGCATTGACGCGAGCACCAACGCGCACCGCGCCGCTCGCCTGCGCGACGCAGGGCGCCAGCAGCAGCGCCGCGACCATCGCCGCGACGAAGACGTGCCGGGCGTGTTGCAGGCTCATGTGCAGCAGCAACAACAGCAGCAGCAGCCGCAGCAGCGGAACCTTCACGCCGCGCGAGAGACAGACGAACAGAACCGCGAGCAGGCTGAGTTCGAACATACCGAGCTTGCTGAAGTCGCTTGCGCGCCATTCGGCGATATTGCCCAGGCCGGTCATCGACATCAGCTTGAAGGGAAACAGCAGGCCCGCCATGCCCTGCGGCGTGACGACGGCTGCAAGCACGGTCGCCGCCGCGAACGCCCCCCAATCGCGCACGACCCCCAGACGCTGGTCCGGTTCGGCGTCGATCAGCGCCTCCAGGCCAAGCACGCCCAGCAGCAGCAGGCCGAACACATAGCTGCCGTGCATGTTGGCCCACAGCAGCATCAGCCCCGCGGCCCAAAATGGCGGCGCGCGGCCGGATGCGCGGGCGTTCAGCAGCACGGCGGTCCAGCCGATCAGCAGCGGCAGCACCAACACATGCGGTCGCGCGATCAGGCTCGGCTGCGCGCAGGCCAGCGCCAGCACCACGGCCAGCAGCAGGCTTATCCCTGTCAGCGACTTGCCGATCCGCGACGTCAGCAGGAAGGCCGATCCGGCGAGCACGAGCCCGAACAGGACAAGGACTCCCGTCCAGCCGCCCAGATGGAAGGCCGCGGCCATCAACACCTCGCTGAGCCATTCATGGGCCTGCCAGGGCGCGCCGGCGAAGGTAAACGAGAACGGATCGGTGTGCGGGACCGCGACGTGTTGGATCATCCATTGCCCGGCCGCCAGGTGCCAGGTGGTGTCGCCATCGTCCAGGAAGCCGGGACCAAACAGGACCAGGACCAGCATGGCCATGGCGGCCCCGGCCGCGATTAGCCAGTCAGGCTCGGCCAACGGCCAAGCCAGGACGGGCTTTCGGATCGCGGAGACGGCGGTGATCGTCATGCCGGCCAGTCTGCGGTCAACGCCTTAACGCCCGATTGAATACAGGCTGTCGCCATGCGCGCCGCATCGACAGGCACGGTCTGACGTTTTCCCCCAACCTCACCCGTCGCGCCGACTCACGCGCTGGGTTTAGGATCGGCGGCGTGACCCATCTGCCTGATTCCATTCCCGACACCGCGCTGGCGCATCTGTTCTCCCGCGAGAACCTCGCCGGCGAGACGCGCTGGTTTTCCATCCCCGGCGGCCAGACCCTGTTCCAGGCCGGGGAGATGGCCGAGGACCTCTACTTCGTCCGCACCGGCCGCCTGGCCGCCATCCGCCATGAGGAGGGCCAGGAGCCGCGGTTCCTGGGCGTGATCCGCCCCGGCGAGCCGGCGGGCGAGATGGCGATGATCGCGCGCTCGGTCCACTCCGCCTCGGTGGTGGCGATCCGCGACAGCGAGATCCTGGCCATGTCGAGCTCGGTCTTCTTCGCCGCCGCCGAGACCGATCCGGAGGTGATGATCGAGCTGGCCCGGCTGATGATCATGCGAGCGCGCCAGACCGCCGGGAAGACCTCCATCGGCGAGCCCAGCGTGTTCGGTTTCGTCGGCGTGACGTCAGACGTGGTGGTCCGCGACCTTGTGGAAGCCATCGCCGAGGAGATCGAGGCGCTGGGCTTTTCGGTCACCACCGCCGGCGAGGAAGCGCTGCATGCGCCGATCGAATGGTACTCCAACGTCGAGCAGGCGCACGATTTCGTCCTCTACGCCGCCGAAGCCCACCAGCCGGCATGGACCCATCTGGTCAGCCGCCAGGTCGACCGCCTGTTCCGGGTCGGGCGCGGCGAACACAAGCCGCCGCACGACTCCACCGTTGTCACCGCCGAGCCGCTACAGACCCAGCTGCTGGTCGACCTGATCCTGTTTCAGCGCAAGGACCTGGTGACGCCCTCCGGCTCCGCGGCCTGGCTGGACGCGATGAACCCGGCGCGGCTGTTCCATATGCGCGACGGCGAGCTGGCCGATGTCCGGCGGATCGCCCGGACCATCACCGGAACCTCCGTCGGCCTGGTGCTGTCCGGCGGCGCGGCGCGGGCCTACGCCCACGTAGGCGCGATCCGCGCCCTGCATGAAGCGAAAGTCCCGATCGATTTCATCGGCGCCGCCTCCATGGGGGCGATCGTCGGCGCCGGCGTGGCGATGGGCTGGGACGATGTCGAGATCGACTGGCGCATCCGCAAGGCCTTCGTCGACACCAGCCCGGTGGACGATCTGGCCTTCCCGATGGTGGCGCTGATCCAGGGCGAGAAGGTGCGCCAGCGCCTGAAGGAGCATTTCGGCGAGCAGCAGATCGAGGACCTGTGGCTGCCCTTCTTCTGCATCTCGTCGAACCTGACCTCGGGCGCCTATCAGATCCACCGAAGAGGCAAGCTGCGCCACGCCCTGCGCGCCTCGATCGCCATTCCGGGTCTGTTGCCGCCAGTGACCCAGGACAACAATGTGCTGGTGGACGGGGCGGTGATGAAGAACTTCCCCACCGACGTGATGCGATCGATGCATCTGGGGCCGATCATCGGCGTCGACGTGACCCGCGGCCGCAGCATCAACGCCGATGACGTTCAGCGGCCGGCGTCCTTCTGGCGCTGGCTGTGGTCCGGGGAGTGGCGGCAGGGTCTGCCGATCGTCTCGCTGCTGCTGCGCGCCGCCACCGTGTCGACCGGCCGCGACATCAGCGCCAGCCGCGAGGCGTCCGACCTGCTGGTGCTGCCCGCCATCGACAACATCGAGATCCGCGACTGGAAGGCCTTCGACCCCTGCGTCGAGGCCGGGCATGCGGCTATGGTCGAGGCGCTGGCCCAGCTCACCAAGCCGGTGACCGATCTGCGCCGCCGCCAGAGCCTACTCGATCCGCCGGAGGAGCCGCCCAGTCAGCTGGCGGCTTTGACCGGCGCCACCTGATAGATCTGCAGCAGGTCCTTGGGCCCCGAGACCTTGCGCAACCAGGGTGGAACGACACCACGCCGGAGATCGCCCTCGAAGCTGTCGGCGCCAACCCGCAAAGGGTTGGCCGGGCATTCGACCACATAGTCGACTTTCAGCGCCCTCACCTTCGCCTCGGCCCCGTTCGACGGCGCGGCTTGGGCGTCGTGCGCCGCCAGGATGCCCCAGGACATGCGGTGATAGGGGGCGGCGAGCACCGAATCCCTGGTATCGGCGAGAATGAACGGGCCGAGGTTGATCTCGGCGAGCACCAGCCCCGGCGGCAGGCGCGCCAGCGTGCGGTAGCTCGCGTCGTCGTAGCAGCGCTCGGCGGAAGCGGGTCTGGCCCCGGCCTTGGCGGGAACCAGGCTCATCAGCCCGATCACCCCCACCGCCGCACAGATCGGCGACAGCACGAGCGACGCCAGCAGCATCGGCAGCATCAGCCCCTTCAGCAGCCGCTCGCCGAGCAGGCCGATGGTCGCGGCCAGCGCCGGGACGCCGAACCAGTAGACATAGTCCTGCATCCGATAGGCGTGGGCGGCGGCCCACGCGGCGAGCAGGATCAGGGTGGCGATGGTCAGATTGCTCGGCTGCAGCCAGGGCCGCCGGCGAAACACCAGATAGGCCGCCGACGCCAGCGCCATCACCGTCATGACGATCACCCGGACCGCCGAGTTGCGGTCAATGACCAGCAGCCGGCTCCAGGGCTGCAACTCCTGCACCTTGTCGAACCAGAACGGCCGCATGCGCGGGTCGACCGCGCCGAACGGGCCGTGGATGCAAGCCGGATCGATGATGAGAAACACCGCCGCGGCCGCCACGCCGGCACCGGCCAGCAGGCCCAGCCTGATCTTCCATGAGGTCTTCGCGCCCCAGGTCGCCACGGCGGCCAGACCCAGCCCGCCGACGACCAGGCCCGCGAGCAGGTTCCACGCCAGCGAATCGCAGAACGCCATCGACCAGCGCCAGGGCGGCGTCTGGATCGCGTAGAACAGGGTTGCAAAACCGGCCAGCGACAGGCCGTAGGCGCGCGCGGGCTTGGCCTCCTCATCATCGAGCAGGAACCGCAGCCCGTAGCTCGCGCCAATAATCGCCTGGAACGCCAGCGCCTCGATGCCGACCGCCAGGCCCAGCCCGGCCGCCGCGCCGGCGAGCACGGCCCATCGCGTGCGCCGGCCGCGCGCCATCGAGCAGGCCGCGGCGAGCACCGCCATGGTGATCTGCAGGTCGTGATGGTCGATCCGGCCGGGACGGAACTGGACATAGAGCTGGATGTTTGTCGCCAGCAGGATTGCGCCCACGAACACCGCCGCCTTGCCGCCGAGGCTACGGGCGATGGCCAGCCCGCTGGCCGACACCGGCAGGATCCACGCCAGCGGCCACAGCAGCCGCACCGCATACTCCGCCGCGCCCGGCGACATCACCCGCTCCAGCAGCCAGATCAGTCCGGCCAGGGCGCCGTCCACCAGCCTGGACCAATGCATGTAGGTCCCCAGCGGCGGCTGCAGCCTGCCCACCCACTGGTCCCACCAGCCGCGCCCGCCGAGCAGGTCGCGCACCAGCACCAGCCGCATGGCGTCGTCGGTGTCGCCCAGGGTCCTGGCCATGTCGTTGACGCGCCAGATCAGCACGCCGGCCACCGCCAGGGTCACCACCAGCGCGGTCACCGCGAGCCGGCGATTGGACGACAGGTCCGGAAGCGGCGAAAGCTGCATGCCGCATCCATCGCCCGCTCATGGTTTCCGCGGGCTTAAGCTTCAGGTCGGGCTGCCGACGATGATCACTTCGCCATAGCCGCGCAATTACGGTCAGTGAGCGGGCCCCGCCGCCAGCTTGCTCTTGAGGTCGGCGATGTCACCATAATCGGCTTCTTGTCGGATTACGGTGACATGATATCAATTGCCAAATCTGACAGCTCGAGCTAGGGCCTGTCCTCAATTGAGCCATATGAGGCTGGCGGCGAGGTAGACGCCGGCGAGGAAGTTTCTGGCGGTCTTGTCGTAGCGTGTGGCGATGGCTCGGAACTGTTTGAGCTTGCAGAAGAAGTTCTCGATGAGATGGCGGGCCTCGTACAGGTCCTTATCGTAGGCGCGCTGGACCTTGCGGTTGGCCTTGGGCGGGATCACTGGGGTCTTTCCGGCCGCCAGCAGCGGTTCGATAACCCGCTCGTCGGCGTCAAAGGCCTTGTCGGCCAGCAGTGTGTCGGCCTGCATCCCCGGCAGCAAGGCGTCGGAACCTTCCAGATCGTGAGCCTGGCCGCCGGTCAGCAGGAAGGCCAGCGGGTTGCCCAGGGCATCGACCAGAGCATGGATCTTGGTGCTCAGTCCGCCCCGGCTGCGCCCGATGGCTTCGTCGCCGAGACCCCCTTTTTTCGCGCCCCGGCGCTGTGCTGATGAGCCCGCACGATGGTCGCGTCGATCATCGCGTACTCGTTGTCGGCATCCGCCGCCAAGGCCTTGAAAAGCCTTTCCCACACCCCGCTTTCAGCCCAGCGCGTGTGCCGAGTATGCACCGCCTTCCAGTCACCAAACCGTTCGGGCAGGTCTCGCCAGGGTATTCCCGCCCGATACCGGTAGAGCACCGCCTCGACGAACCGCCGGTTGTCCCTGGCCGTCACCCCGACGTGACCCTCACGACCCGGCAGAAGGTCTTTGATCCGGTCCCATTGATCGTCTCGCAAGCCATAGCGGCGCATCGGTCAGCTCCAAATCAACTGACCGCCTATGAATCACTCCGACTCCCACTTGGGAATCCACTAATTGAGGACACGCCCTAGTCCCGGTCGGCCGGCCAGGTTGCGTGATGCAAAACGCCGGCTATCAGTTCAGCGTGAAGGTCGCGGTGCGTCGGCGCATATCCACGGAGATGCGCTGGCATTGGCCCAGCACGTCCATGCCAAGCAGC
>Ga0302314_10002411_pt1 | contig 34641 bp, 29 predicted proteins | sample III_Palsa_N2_3_FD_200533 | JGI IMG/M metagenome (GOLD analysis project Ga0302314, IMG submission 200533) | Peat permafrost microbial communities from Stordalen Mire near Abisko, Sweden - III_Palsa_N2_3 | ecosystem: Environmental > Terrestrial > Soil > Palsa > Peat permafrost | place: Sweden...
GCTCAACATGCTCACCGCTCACCCAGCCCAAGGAACCGTCGCGCGCAAAATGCGACGAGCATCCTGGGACATCGGCTTCTTCTTCCAGCTCTTCGCCTAAATGCGATTGCCCTGCCCACCGGGGGAGGGGGACCCTCCGTAGCCTTGGCGAAGGAGGGTGGAGGGGCCCCCGCCATCATGTCGATTCCCACCGATATTCACCGATAACTACGGTGCCCAGATCATGGCCGCCCTCGCCCAGCCGCGCCGCCTCCGCGCCGCCCAGCGCATCCAACTCCGCCGCACCGCCGTCGTGCTCATCGAGCGCCTCGGCCACTCTCGGTTGACCCCGCGCCGCCAGTTCTCCGGGCGTCAACCCGAGCGCCGCCGCGCTCTCCAGCCGCGACGCCCTCTCGCGCCCGCGCCGCGGCGCCTCGGCGGCCAGCGCCTCGCCCGGATTATCCCCTGCCACCACAAATGACCCCGCTCGCGCCGGCGCCGCCGGCAGGACATCACTTCAGGTAATGACGGAAGTGAGCGCGGTCAAGGTGGAACGGCGGTCCGACACGGCGGTTCATCCGGCCTTTCGCTGTCGATCAACCCCGCAATCCGACTTGCCCGAACGACTGGTCGTGGCTCATAGCCGCCACTGAGAGAGTCCGCTTTCTGGAGCGCCGACTGGTTCGACGATCGGCTGGAGGTTTTGGGCCGAGCACCTGGGTAGCGCGTCTTCCCTTCCGCGACGTTATCGCTTAGACGGCCCGGCCCGGCGGCCAGCGAGTCGGTTGCCATGGTGAGGAGGCTACAGTGCCGGAAGTCTACCCGCTGCGGTTCACCCGCGCGGACTTCGACCGGGTGCCCGATCAGGAACGCCTTGTGCACCTGATGCTCGGGCAGCTGGCGAACGACATCAACCTGCTGCAGAAGCAGCTGATCTTCGCGATCAACGGCTTTGGCATGGGCAGCGAGCCCCAGCACCACGCCGCGGTTGCGCAGGCCATGCTCACCGAGCGGCTGTTCGCCGGCCGCCTCAACGAGGCCTACCAATTCGTCCAGGGCGTCGACTGCGCCCACACGATGAAGACCTACGAGGCGGATTTGCCCGACGAGTGGCGCGACGCCCGCAAGCACCTCAACGCCTACTTCAACGCCGACAATCTGGTCCGCCGGCTGCGCAACAAGCTGGCGTTCCACATGGATGTCGAGACCACCCGCGAGGCCTATGCCACGGTGCCGGAAGACGAGCCAATGGTCGATTTCGTCACCCTGCACCAAGGCGATTGCCTATGGGGCAGCGCCGACGTGCTCGCCAGCTTCGCCATGATCAGCTTGTCGGGCAAGGCCGACATCGCCGCCGCTGTGCAGCAGATCGCGGACGATCTGATCAGAGTCGGCGGCCTGTTCTCGACCTACATCCGCAACGCGCAGATGGCATTCATCGAGCGCCACTTCCCGAACGCTCAGTCCTCCGAGCCACCGATCTTCATTGACGGGCCGGCGCTGCTCAAGGTCTGCGTCCCTTTCTACTGCAACCCGCCCACGCTGGCGCAGGTGGCGAAGGCCGCAGGCGTCGAGGAAAGCGAGCTAGAGCCGGCCGGTCACTGAACCCGCTCGACGGTCCGGCTTTCGAAGTCTGGAGCGATCCGCACGCGCCAGGCCGGGGCGTTGCCGCCGTCCCAATAAAGCCCGACCACGTCGTAGGCGTAAGCGCCGTCGTCGCTGACTCCGTGCAGCGAGATCAGCCACACCACGTCGAAGTGCAGCGGGCGCGGGAGGGCGCGGAGCACCCGGTTCGGGTACCAAGCGCCCCCACCGGAGTCGATGAACACCACGAGCGTCTTGCCACTGGCATAGGCCGCTGCGCCCTTGTCGTTCTTCGCCGAGATCGCCGCCAGGACCAGCGCTTCGACGCTGGTGTCCGCGCCCGCCACCGGCGGGACGAAGACGTGTTCAGTCGGCCAGGTGTTGCCGGTCGACGTATCCCAGATGACGCCGTCGCCGCCCATCGGGTCGGTGGTGAATTCGAGGTCGTCGCGCCCGATCGCCCCGTTGATGGCGGCGCAGAGGAGCCAGTTCGCCCATATCTCGCGCGGTAGCATTCCCCGGAACGCCTTCGACGGCCGTCCGGTGCGCAGCGGCTGCCCCTCCTTCACGAACCGCTCAAGTTCCTTCAGGGCGACGGCTAGGCTGCGGAAGCGTCTGATCGGGTGCTTCATGGCTTGCCGACCCCACGTTCGCGCGCGATATTCGAATGGCGTTGCGAGGCGGAACTGGCTTCACCATTTAACGGTGAAATGACGCACACGCCCGCGCCGAGACCTCTGAAGCTTGTCGATCCGACTGGAACTCGCCAGGCCGACGATGAGGACCCACGCGTGCACGTAATGAAAAGCATGATGATGGATCGCGGCTGGCTGGTGAATAGCTACGCCCAAGTCGAGTTTCTGCTCGGCGACCTCATATGGCAGCTGCGGAGCTTTCCGGAGTATTCCACTGAGCTGCACGCCTTTCCACTTAGCCTTGACGGCCGCGTTGCTCGGGTAACGGAATTCTGCCAGCGCGACGGCCCATTGCGCGCCCATTCCAACGACATCTTGCCCCTATTCGACCGCCTCGCCCAACTCGACGAAGGTCGGCAATTCTTCGTCCACGGCTACTGCGCCTTTTACTCGACGCCCGCAGGTGACATGGCGATGCAGTTCCGGAGATTCGTTCCGCCCGCCAAGGGTGAGAAGAAGGGTCCGGTGAGGCGTAAGGACCTGATCGTACGTCCAGCCGAACTTGCCGCTGCTCGAGACCGTTGGGCGCTGTTTGCAGACACATCGATGAAGATATTTCGCGGAGTCTATCAAGCACTTCGGCTCGAGGAGCCTGACTTGCTGCCAATTGAGCGCGCCTAGTCGGAGTAGATGACCAGCAGGACCAGTTGTGCGCATCCAGAGGCGGAAGACTCAGCTGCGCGTAGCGGTGTTTTGGCGATAGACGCCGTCAAGCTAACCCCGCTGAACGACCGCTGTCGGGCGCGAAGCGAGTGTCGGCTAGGGGCGCAAGGGCAGCCGGCCGAGCCGAGCGCACCGAGTGACCGCGAATTGAGCGGCGGACCTTGGGACTGGGCGAAGCGAAAGCTTTCCCATGGCTGACTCGTGGGGCCACTACAATTTATAGTATCGCTTGTCGGGGCGGGAGGGGACCACCTTGCACCAGGTCCGGCGCCTGACTACGTCCCCGTCATAAACCTTATCGCAGCCGTCGCACCCTGCATGGACTGGTCAGACTGGATTTCAATGACGCCGGCAGCGCTAGCTCGCCGGCTTCGTCGGCGGCTCGGCCGCGGCGTGGCCCGCAACGACTTCATTTCGCTCTACAACGCGCTGATGTCCGCCGCCGCTGACGATCCGGGTGCGGTGGCCGCGCAGGCCGAGGCCATCTGCGGCCTCCTCGCCAAGCAGCGACGCCCGCGCGAGGTGGTGCTTTTTGCCGAACTGCAGGCCCGCGCCAGCGTCGGCGCGCTCGATCTCGACGGCGCGGTCAAAGCCCTGCGGATCCTCATGTCCCACCAGAACTCCGATGCGAAGCTGGCGGCGCTCGACGTCGCCCGGGCGATCTGGGGGAACGCGGAGGATTTCGGGTCCAGCGACGACCACGCACCAAAGGTTCTCGCAGCCGTCTCTGGCGTGTTGAGTCACTATGGAGAAAAGGAAGAACTGGCTTTAGTTCATCTCGGCGCGGCCTGCGTCTACTCGAAGCACAACGCGACCCAGGCCGCCTACAGGAGCGTAGCGGACGGCGAGGCCATCGCCCGGGAACTCCGCTCGCTGTCGCTGCTCGCAAAGGTCTTCAAGACGGGCGTGATTGTCGCCTGCGAGGAGCAGGATTTCGGGTGGGCCGCCGACGCCGCCGATCACTATTTCGAAATTCTAGAGGGGTCGGCGGATGCCCCCGAAGCAGACCTCCTGAGCAACGTCGGCGTCGCCTACATGAACCTCGACCGGTTGGCCGACGCGGAGAGCGCGTTCAGGAGGGCGCTTTGCGAGTTGCCGTCGGACTCGCCGTTTCGCACCGCTGTCCGGACAAACCTGGCGGCCTGTCTACGGAAGGCGGGCGACCTGGCGGCGGCCGCGGCCGAGCTGTCCGAAGCGCGAGCGGAAATCCAACCCGACGCCGACCCTGCGGCACACCTCGAGCTCGATTTGGTTAGCGCACGCGTAGAAGCCGCGGCTGGTCGCACGGACGAGCTGGCAGGCCATCTGCGCGCGGCCGCCCACCAGCTTGAGCGTGCGCTGTCGTCGGTGCTCCGCCTGCACCATCGGCGCGGACTCCGCGCGCGATACGTTCCGCGGATCGAGGGGCTGCTGCGCGAGCTGCCAGATCGAGGCTCTGCGGCGGACGTCTTGGCGCCCTTGGTGGCGACGCATTCGAGCGGTTTGGCGGACTGGCTGGCCGCGCTGGACTGGGCTGACGACATCCTGCGGCGGCCTGACCTGCCGGCACCAGCTCGAGACGAACTCGACAATACGATGCGGCGTCTTCGGAGGTTCGCGCCTCATATCTTCGGCTATCACGAGAAGTACGACGATGCCTGGCAACCCGCGAACGGCGCCGCCGCCTGGGATTTGCTGTCAGAGCTTATACGAAGGCTGGGTCTCGACGGGTCGGGGCCCTTCCAACGCGCCGCGCTGGCCAGCCTTGTGGAAGCCTGCAATCGCCGGCTCGACCACGGCCATTGCTTGATGGCCTTCACCTATTCCGGCGAGGACGTATGCGCGTGGGCGCTGATCGGCGACCACTACCTGCGCGCGCGCCTCTCTCGGGAAACGCTTCTTCGCTGGCGCTCCGCGCTTCTCAGCAATGCCCTGAACGAGATGGGCCGGTCCGATTGCGCGAAAGAGATCGCAACCTTTTGCGCGGCGACCGGGGCCGAGATACGGCCCCTGCTGGACGCGGTCGCCGATGCGAATTGCCGCTCCATCCGCGTATTCCCGGATTTCACCGGGAGTCTGCCAATAACGCTGCTTGCGTCGCAGCACCCACTGCTCGGTCCGGCCATGGCGGAGGGATCGCTCGAAGTCCGCATGCTGCCCGCAGTCTACCCAACCGCGGAAGCAGATCGCCCATGCTTGAACCCGGCGGTCGTCGTGGTCAGCGACGAAGGCGACAATCTATTGCTCTCAACCCACGAAGGCCGCGCGTTTGCAGATGCCGTCGAAGCCGCCTCCCTGACGTCAACGCCAGCAGAGACCGAAGGCGACCCTCCAGTTCTCGCGAAAGATTCGCAGGTGTTGATCGTGTCAACCCACGCCCAGCCGATGACGTTTTTCACCGATCCATACTTAGCGCATATGGGCGACGGAGACGGCCCACATCTCGTCGAAGCCGCGTCCATTCAAGCAACGTCACCGGACTTCGCGTACGCACTCGTGTTGCTCAACGTGTGTCACTCGGCGACCGGCTCTGCCCGGAACTACCAAGACACCTTTCGCACCGCCGATATCGTGTCCTATCCCGCGCTCTTCATGCTCAACCGCCGCGCCGTCGTCTCGGCCGCGAGCTGGAAGGCCAGCGACACAGTCGATTTCGTGGTCACGACACTCGTCGCCCAAGAGCTCAAACAGGGGCTCTCCCCGGCCCAAGCCGTCGCACGCGCGATCGGACGGCTACCGCATTTGACGAAGAGCGACGTGTTGGAGCGCCTCACCCTGGTTCGAGATCAAGCGGTTCGCGAGGCAGCGATCCGGCGGATCGAATCCGCGCCGGAGATCGGTCTGTTTTCCGAACCTTACGTGAGCGGGGGCTTCGCCCTCTATGGCATGCTTTGAGCCGCTCTTCGTCGCTGGCGGAGCGGGCCTGCAGGCGTCCTCAAGTTGTGACCGAGCGCTCCAGGCGGGGGTCTATATGGCCGAGCTTCTGCCGCGTTCCGAGGGTCCGCTGGCGGGGAGGGCGCCAATGTCCGCAATTGGCGCGACTCAGACCCGCCCGGACCCGATTCGCATCACCGCCTAGGCCGACGCAGTGGCCGGGGCGCGCCACTCGGGCGTCCGTTCCTCGTGGGCCGCCGCCAGCGCCGCACGCACGCCCGCCGCATCGAAGTCCTTGCCGTAGACGGGCGAGCCAGGTTGCTGGCGCCAGGATTCGTCCAGGCCGCCGGCGTCGATGGCGTCGAAGCCCAGCGCCTCCACCAGCTTCAACACCACCGCCTTGGCCGCCGCGTCGTCGCCGGCGACGGGCAGTGCGATCCGTCCGGTCGCGCCTTTCGGCAGGCCGCGCTCCAGGAGATGTTTGGCGTAGATATTGTTGAACGCCTTGATCACGGGGTGACCGATCTCTTTCTCGACCCAGCGACTTTCCGTCAGCCCGGATTCGATGCCGTCGATCCGGCCGTCTCTTTGCTGCGGGTAATAGTTGCAGGTATCGACGACGGGGACCGTGACCGGCACGCTCGCGAACAGATCCGTCGGCAGGTCCGCGACGTTCTTCAGCGGAATCGTCAGCACGATGAGATCGGCGCCGCGGACCGCGTCAGCGCGGTCGACGGCCGTCGCGCCGGATTCGGAGGCGAAGGCGGCGAGCGAGTCCGGTCCGCGCGAATTCGACACGAGAACCTGATGACCGAGCGCGGTCAAGCGGTGGGCGAGCGCGCCGCCGATATGGCCCGCGCCGATAAGGCCGATCTTCATGTGACAACTCCTGGATTGACCCACGCCCAGAGAGATGGGCCGCGCGATCCGGATTGTAAGCCGCAAGCGCACCGTCGGGAGGCGGTTCAGTCTTCTCTCGGGTCGAATGTCCGCTCCGCGCACCGGCGCCAACGGCCGCTTCCGGCGCAACTCAGCCGTTTGCGGCGCCCCCTCATTCCGGGCGACGGCCGAAAACCACTTGGCTACAAATCGACATGACCCAGCCGACCCGATCCGACGCCATTGTGGATTCCGCTGCGCTGCGCCGGCGGCTTCGGTGCGTCTACTGGGTCGGCGGCGGCAGCGGCGCGGGCAAGTCGACGATCGCGCGCCGCCTCGCCGCCCGGCATGGCCTGCGGCTCTATTCCACCGACGATGCGATGGCGGATCATGCCGGCCGGTGTCCGCCGGAAGACTGTCCGTTCCTCGCCGAATTCAAGCGGATGAGCATGGACGAGCGGTGGGCCGATCGCTCTGCGCAAACCATGCTGGAGACCTACCACTGGTTCCGCGGCGAAGGCTTCGGCCTCATCGTCGAAGACCTGCTGCGGCTTCCGCCGGACGAAGGCGTTATCGTCGAGGGCTTCCGGCTGCTGCCGGGGCTCGTGGCGCCGCTGCTCCACGATCCGAGCCAGGGCGTATGGCTGCTTCCAACGCCTGAGTTCCGGCGCACGGCCTTCGAAAGCCGAGGCTCGCTATGGAGCATCGCCGAGAAGACCAGCCATCCGGAGCGCGCCTTGAGCAACCTGCTCGAGCGGGACCGGCTGTTCACCGGCCGCCTCCGGGACATGGCGGAAGCGGCCGGCGTCCCTGTCATCCTCATGGACGGGTCTCTGACCGAAGATGTTCTGGAAAGCCGCGTCGCGACCCAGCTCGGTCTTCGATGGCGACCGGAGATGGATGGGTAATACGGGAACGTCGCCGCTGGAACCGACCGACGCCGCGGCGCACCCACGGCCCGCCGCTTGCGTTGCGGCTTTGAGTTGCGGATTATCGGCCGGGGTCGCGGGAAGGGGTGTCGATTTGTCCTTTAGGTCATGCGCCTGGGTGGCTGTCGCCGCTCTGTCGGCCCTGTCGTGGGCCTCCGCGGTCAATGCCCAGGACGCGTCCGCCGCCGCTACGAACCTCCCGCCGTGGGAGGCGCAGGCGATCACGCGATTGGGCCTGGATGCGCGGCAACAGGCTGCGCTTGGCGTCTATGCGTCGGCCATGGCCTCTAGGTCGGCGCAGTCCGACGCCCTCACCGAAGACCAGCTTGGGGCGCTCAGCGAGCCGCGGCGCCTGGATTGGCTCGCCGACCACGCGGCTTCCGACGCGGCGACGCTCCGGCTTCGCGCCGAGGCGGCGCGCCGGTTCTACGCGACGCTCACCCCCGAGCAGCAGAAGGGGTTCGACGCGCTCATGATGCCGACGCGCGGCCGGCCAGAGGTGGCGTCCGGCCCAGTCGAGGCCCCGGCGCCGACAGCGCCCGACTATAACCTACCGAGCCACACCGACCCCGCCTGGCTCGTCATGCCCACCGGCGATGTCCTCGCGCGTGTCTATCCGAGCGCCGCTGCCGCCAAAGGACTGGAGGGGCGCGCCGTTCTTCACTGCGTCGTGGACGTCGATGGCTACCTCTCCGATTGCCTCGTGACCAGCGAGACGCCGCCCGAGATGGGATTCGGCAACGCCGCGCTCGAGAGCACGGGCTACATGCGGATGAAGCCGGCGACGAACTATGGGATTCCGACGCCGTCCCCGATCAACGTGCCGATGCACTTCACGCCCCCGTGAGCAGCGGCTGACGCGACAGGCGCAATTTCTCCCTTCACGCCGCGTACTTGCTCGAACTCCCCTCGTAGTTCGGCCCCTCGATGTCGGCCAGCAGGCCCGGCGGCGTCGGGCGCCATCCCAGGGCTTCCTGGGTCCAGGTGCTGGAGGCCGACATCTCCAGCCCGAAGAACATGCCGATCCAGCCGAAGTGGTCCGCCGCTTCTTCGGGGGACTTGCTGACCACCGGCACGCCGACGCGCCGGCCGATGGCCGCGGCGATGTCGCGGGTCGGCACGCCCTCATCGCCGATGGCGTGGTAGACGGCGCCCGCCGCGCCCTTCTCCAGCGCCAGCCGGTAGAGCCGCGCCGCGTCGGCGCGCCGGCCGCCGGCCCAGCGGTTGGCGCCCTCGCCGACATAGGCCGAGACGCCCTTTTCCCGCGCGATGTCGATCAGGTGCGGTGTGAACCCGCGGTCACCTTGCCCGTGGGTCGAGGGCGGCAGCCGCACGATGCCGGTGCGGACCCCTCGATCGGCGGCCCCGCGCACCACCGCCTCGGTCGCGCCGCGCCCGAACGCTCCCGGCCGGTCTTGCTCGGTGGCGGCGCGCCCCTCGGCCAGCATCGCGACGCCGGAGGTGGCGATGAATGGCTTGTTCGAGCCTTCCAGCGAGGCCAGCATCGCCTCCACCGCCACCCGCTCGATCTCGGCGTTCTCCACGAAGCGGGAGAAGTCGTGGATGAAGGCGCAGTGGATCACCCCGTCGCACGCCGCCGCGCCGGCGATCAGGCTGGCGTGGTCGGCCAGTTCGCCGCGGTGCGGCTCGACGCCCCGCGCTTCCAGACCGGCCGCGCCTTCGTCGTTGCGCGCCAGGCCTAGCACGGTGTGGCCCGCGCCCTTGAGTTCGGCGGCGACCGCCGTCGCCACATAGCCGGTCGCGCCGGTCAGAAATACGCGCATGGAAGAACTCCTCGTTGTCTTGTGAGGGGTTATCGCGCCCGGAAGAGGGATAGACCAGCCGAGGTCTTATAGGGGTATAGAAACCAACAGCTTTAGCCAGGATGGGAGCGGCGGGTGGGCGGATATCCGGTTCGGGATCGTAAGGTCCGCGCCGCGCTGGCGATGGCCGCGCTGATCGCCGCCACGCCGGCCGGCCGCGCCGTCGCCGCGCCCGATGCTGCGCCGCCAGCGCCGCCGACCTCGGTTCCAACGACCAAGGTGTTGGCCATCGGTCATGTCACGCCGCTCGGCGCCAGCGATGCGCGCCGCGCGGTGATGCCCGCCGAGGTCCGGGAGACCGTCAAGCTCTACCTGGCCGGCAAAATCGACCAGTGGTACGTGCTGCAGGACGGCACCGGCGTCGCCTTCATCCTCAACACCGACAGCGTCGATGTAGCCAGGGCCGAGCTGGAGGCGCTGCCGCTGGGGCAGGCGAAAATGATGCGCTTCGAGCTGATTCCGCTCGGCCCGCTCAATCCGCTGCGCTTGCTGATCAAGCCGCCGGACGCGCCCGCGGCGCCCTGATCGAGCTACATCGCCGTCTTCGCGCGCTTCGCCTTGGCGGCCCCGTTGAGCGCGATCGCCTCGCGGACCAGCGTCTTGAAGGCGGCCTCGTCGATGGTTTCGCCTTCGCGGATATCGATCGCCCGGCGCACATTGCCCTCGAGGCTCGAGTTGAACAGGCGGGCCGGATCCGGCAGCGCCGCGCCCTTGGCGAAGGTCAGCTTGATGTAGTCCTTGTAGGACTCGCCGGTGCAGATGATGCCGTCACGCTCCCAGACCGGCACGCCCCGCCACTTCCAGGTTTCAACGACGTCCGGCGCCGTTTCCTGGATCAGCCGGCGCATCCGGCCGAGGGTCTCCCCGCGCCAGTCCCCGAGCTCGGCGATCCTCCGCGAGATCAGCTCCGGCGCCGACTGGCCCTCGTTCGCGACCGGCTTTTGCATGGTTGCTCCTCAGCGTTTCATCCAGGGCTTCGACTTGCCCGAGGCGAGGGCGGCCGTCTGCTGGCGCTGGAACTTGCCGCCGCGCGGCGGTTTCGGCCGCGCCTCGACGGCCGCCTGCTTGAGGCGCAGGGCGCGCTGGATCGGGGTCTCGGCGGCGGTGTCGGGCGGTTCGCTCATCGGCGTATCTTATCACGCAATGCGGGCGACGGCCGCCACTCCAGGGCGCGTTGGCCGCGAGCGCCGCTCACGCGCCCGCTTCAGCCATGGAAACGTTCCCGCGCAGGAAGGCGACATAGGCCGGCTCGTCGATACCACCGGCCGCCAGCTGGATCACCGCGTCCGCCGCCGCTTCCTCGCTGGCGATGAACCGCGCGCCGTTCAGCTCCAGGAAGAGCACGCCCGCGACGAAGCCGGTGCGCTTGTTGCCGTCGACGAAAGGCCGGTTCTGGACGATCCCGAACGCGTAGGCGGCGGCGAGCCGGGCGAGGTCGGCGTCCTCGCCGTCGGCCTCCAGCTGCTGGGGCCGCGCGAGGGCGGACCGCAACGGGACCAGGTCGCGGACCCCGCCGGCGCCGGCGTGCAGCACCAGCATCCGCTCATGCAGCGCCAGCGCCAGCGGCTCGTCGATCCAGACCCAAGCCGTCACTTCGCCAGCACATGCAGCGTGTTGCGATAGCGCTGGGCGATATCATCGACCCGCGCCATCTTCTCCGCGAAGTCGGGATCGTAGGGGGTCAGCAGATAGCCGCCGTCCGCCGTCTCGACGGCGTGCAGCACGTCGCCCTTGCCGACCTTCAGCCGGGCCAGCATCTCCTTGGGGATAATGACGCCGGTGGAGGTGCCGATGGCGGTCAGCTTGAGCTTGGTCAGGGTCGCCTCCTCGCGGCATACATATCGCCATTATAATGACGACGAAGGCTGACGCCAAGATCGGGCGCCGCCTAACCCCCCGCCCAATTGCTCCGCCCGATCAGCCCCATGCCGTCGGCGATGTCGGAGGCGATGGCGCGGCGCAGGGCTTCGGGGTCGCGGGCTTCGATGGCGGCCAGGGCGATCTGGTGCTGGTCGACCAGGTTGGCGGTGCCGAAACGGCCGTAGACCACCCGCATGAACGGGCCGAACTGCAGCCACAGCGCCTCGATCAGCCGGTTCAGGATCGGCCGGTCGTTGGCGCGGTAGATGTTGAAATGGAAGGCGAAATTGTTTTCCATATAGGCAAGCACGTCGCCGGCCTCCATCGCCCGGTCGATGGCGGCGTCGATCTCGCGCAGCTGCCGCAGCCTGGCCGGGGTGATGTGGGGCAGGGCGAGGACCGCGGCCTCGGGCTCCAGCATCAGCCGGCAGTCCAGCAGGTCGCCGAACCGCTCGGCGGTCATCGCCGGCACCTCGATGCGGCGTTTGGAGCGGATCGCGACGGCGCCCTCGGCCGCCAGCCGGCTCAGCGCGTCGCGCACCGGCATCTGGCTGACGCCCATCTCGACCGCCAGCCCCCGCGTCGAGAGGCCGACGCCGGGGGTGATCTTGCCGGTGATCATCCGTCGCCGCAGCTCCTCGTAGATGCTGGCGCGCAGCACCGGTTCGACAGCGGAGTCGCTCGAATCCGCATCGTCGGGGCGCGTCGCCCGGTTCGAGGTCGCGGCCTTGGCCATGGCGCCCGGTCTCCGACGAGGGCCCGGCGGGCGCCTCGTTCGGCGGCGACTATAACTGCGATCACGCCGGGCTGGAATTGCATCGACAATCTGACGCAGTTTGCGGCCCACCGCCCTTGCAGCCGGTGGCGCTTGCTTGACGCCGCTACCCCAGAGGGGCGATCCTACTGAGATCACAAACGCGTCCCGAGCGGGACGAAAGAGCGCGCATGTCCGACCTCAAGACCTGGATCGAAGGCCACCGTATCGGCGAGGTGGAGTGCCTGGTGCCCGACATGAACGGCGTGCTGCGGGGCAAGGTGGTGCCGGCCGCCAAGCTGATCCAGTCGGCGCGCGACGGCTCGCTGCGCCTGCCTTCCAGCATCTTCGACCTGACCGTGACCGGGGACTACGCCGACGCCGAGGACGGGGAGGCGCACCAGGATCCAGACATGATGCTCAGGCCCGATCCGGCCACCCTGTGCGTCGCGCCCGGCTTCAAGACCCCGACCGCCTATGTCTTCGCCGACGCCTTGCACCCCGACGGTTCGCCCTGGGCGTCGTCGCCGCGCGAGGTGCTGAAAGGCGTCGTGGCCCTCTACACGGCGCGCGGCTGGCGGCCGGTGGTCGCGCCGGAGCTGGAGTTCTATCTCACCGCGCTCAATCCCGACCCCGACCTGCCGCTGACCCCGCCGGCCGGCCGCTCCGGCCGCGCCGAGACCTCGCCGCAGCCTTACGGCCTGGAGGCGATCACCGAGTACGAAGACCTGATCGAGATGATCTATGAGTACGCCGAGACCGCCGAGGTCAATGTGGACACGATGATCCACGAGTCCGGCACCGCGCAGCTGGAGATCAACTTCCTGCACGGCGATCCGGTGCGGCTTTCCGATCAGGTGCTGGTGTTCAAGCGTATCGTGCGCCAAGTGGCGCTGCAGCACGGGGTCTATGCGACCTTCATGGCCAAGCCGATGGAGCACCAGCCCGGCAGCGCCATGCACATCCACGTGTCGATGGTGGACGCGGCCAGCGGTGAGAACCTGTTCGCCGACGCGAATGGCGCCGACAGCGCGGTGTTCCGCCACTTTGCCGGCGGGTTGCAGACCTACTTGCCCGAGATCATCCCGCTGCTGGCGCCCAACGTCAATTCGTTCCGCCGCATGCGGCCCAACCACAGCGCGCCGATCAATGTGCAGTGGGGCTACGACAACCGATCCTGCGGCCTGCGGGTGCCGATCTCCGACCGCGGCAACCGGCGCATCGAAAACCGCATCCCGGGCGCCGACGCCAGCCCCTACCTCGCCATCGCCGCCACCCTGATCTGCGGCTACATCGGCATCGACCAGTCGGTCGAACCGATGCCGCAGACCAGCCAGAACGCCTACCACGAGCCGCGCACCCTGCCGCGGACGCTGGAAGAGGCGCTGGAGCGGTTCAAGGCCTGCAAGCCGGTGCGCGACTTCCTCGGCGCCAACTTCTTCCGCGCCTTCGTGCGGATCAAGGAAGCCGAGCTGGAGGCCTTCCAGACGGTGATCAGCTCCTGGGAGCGCGACCACCTGCTGCTCAAGGTCTGAGATGGACTTCAACGCCGGGCTAAACATGGCCGGCTCCTACTATGCGGCGACGGCGACCCCGTTCGCCGCTTGTCCGCCGCTGACCGGCGAGGTCGAAGCCGACCTTGTGGTGGTCGGCGGCGGCGCCACTGGGCTTTCGGCGGCGCTGCATGCGGCCAAGGCGGGGCTCTCGGTGGTGCTGCTCGAAGGCGGGCGGATCGGCTGGGGCGCGTCGGGCCGCAATGGCGGCCAGATCATCCCTGGTCTGCGCAAGGGCGCCGCCGAGCTGGTGGCGATGCTGGGGGCCGAGCGCGCCAAGGCCCTGTTCGACGTGGCGTTGGAGGCGCGCGACCTCGTCGCCGGCCTGATCGCCGACTATGCGATTGATTGCGACCTAAAACTCACCGGCCATCTGCTGGGCGCCGTCAAGGCCAGCGATCTGCCGCACTTCGAGGCCGAGGTCCGCTGCCTGGAAGAGGTGATGGGCTACCGCGACGCCGCGTTCCTGGACGCCGCGGCCGCGCGGGCGCTGGTCGACACGCCCTACCACGGCGGCCTCGTCGACCGGCGCGGCGGCCACATGCACACGCTGAACTACACCCTCGGCCTCGCCAGGGCCGCGGCCGGCGCGGGCGTGACGCTGCACGAACAGTCGCCGGCGGTGGCGCTGAAGCAGGGCGGGGGGCGGGTGCGCGTCGTCACGGCCTCGGGCGCGGTCATCAACGCCCGCCACGCGGTGTTGGCCGGCGATGCGCTGCTCAACGGCCTCTGCGGCCGGGTGAACAGCCGCATCATGCCGGTGGCCAACTATGTGGTCGCCACCGCGCCGCTCGCCGATCCCGCCGCCCTGATCCCGAGCGACGTCGCCGTCTCCGACAGCCGCTTCGTGGTCAACTACTACCGCCTCACCGCCGACGGCCGGCTGCTGTTCGGCGGCGGCGAGCGCTATACGCCCGATCCGCCCGCCGACATGGCCGCCTTCGTCCGCCCGCACCTGGAGGCGACCTTCCCGCAGGTCCGCGGCGTCGCGATCGACTACGCCTGGGGCGGGCTGGTGTCGGTGACCATGACCCGGCTGCCGCACATCGGCCGCGAGGGCGAGGTGCTGTTCGCCCACGGCTATTCCGGCATGGGCGTCATCCTCTCGACCCTGGCCGGCAAGCTGCTGGTCGAGGCGATCGGCGGCGAGGCGTCAAGGTTCGACCAGTTCGCCGCCCTGGAGCCGGCGGCCTTTCCCGGCGGCACGGCCCTGCGCGGACCGCTGCACGTGCTGGGCATGCTCTGGTATGCGCTGCGCGACCGGATCGGATGACGGCCGGGCGCATGGATTCTGAGATGTCAGTCTTGTGGGGATTGCGATGACCAAGCGACGCCAACCGAGTGACCGGGCGCTGGGCATGGACCGGCCGATCGATCGCCGCGACTTCCTCAACGGCGTCGCCGTCGCCATCGGCGCGATCGGCGCGGGCGGCTTGGCGGACGCCGCCTGGGCGGAGAGCGCGGGCTGGCCGCAGGACCAGCCCAGCTACGATCCGCCGGTCCTGGGTGGGATGCGCGGCAGCCATGCCGGCTCGTTCGAGAACGCCCACGCCCTGCGCGACGGCGACTTCTGGTCCAAGGACCTGGCGAAGGTCGAGACCGGCGAGCATTACGACCTGGTGATCGTCGGCGGCGGCATCAGCGGCCTCAGCGCGGCGCACTTTTACCGCGCCGCCAAGCCCGACGCGCGGATCCTGATCCTCGACAATCACGACGACTTCGGCGGCCACGCCAAGCGCAACGAATTCCACCTGGACGGCAAGCTGCAGCTGATGAACGGCGGCACGCTGGAGATCGACAGCCCGCGGCCCTATTCCCCCGTCGCCGGCGGCCTCCTGACCACGCTCGGGATCGACCCGGTGGCGCTCACCGCCGCCTGCGACAAGACCGACCTCTATCCCAGCCTCGGCCTCAGCCACGCGGTGTTCTTCGACAAGGAGACTTTCGGCCAGGATCGGCTGGTGAACCGCGCGCCCGGTTGGCACGACCCCGGCACCGCCGCCGAGTGGACCGCCTTCGCCGCCCGCACCCCGCTCAGCCCCGCCGGCCAGGCCGACGTCGTCAGGATCAACACCGGCACGACGGACTACATGCCAGGCCAGACCTCGGCGCAGAAGAAGGACGCGCTCTCGCGGATCAGCTACCGCGACTACCTGGCCAAGATCGTGAAGGTCGGGCCCGAGGCGCTGGCCCTCTACCAGAGCGCCACCCAGGGCGAGTGGGGCGTCGGCATCGATGCGGTCTCGGCGCTGGACTGCTGGGGCTTCGGCCTCAGCGGCTTCCAGGGCCTGAATCTCGACCCCGGCTCGGCGCCGCGCATGGGCTATACCCCGTCCGGCTACGCCGACGGCGGCTCCTACACCTTCCACTTCCCGGACGGGAACGCGACCATCGCCCGGCTGCTGGTCCGCGACCTGATCCCGGCCGCCATCCCCGGCCACGACTGCCGCGACGTGGTCGGCGCCCAGGCCGACTATTCCCAGCTCGATCGGCCCGGCAATCAGGTCCGCATCCGGCTCTCCAGCATCGTGGTCCGCGCCCGCAACATCGGCGAGGTCGACGCCGCCACCGGGGTCGAGGTCGCCTATGCGCGGGGCGACAAGGTGTTCACCGTGCGGGGCAGCGACTGCGTGCTCGCCTCGTGGAACATGATGATCCCCTACCTCTGCCCGGAGCTGCCGCCCGAGCAGAAGGCGGCGCTGCATTCGCTGGTGAAGACGCCGCTGGTCTACACCAGCGTGGCGCTGCGCGACTGGACCGCGTTCCACAAGCTGGGCATTTCCGGCTTCCAGGCGCCCGGCGGCTATCACACCTATGCGGTGCTCAATCCGGCCGTCGATATCGGCGCGGTGACCGCCGAGCGCTCGCCGGACAGGCCGATCCTCGTCCACATGGTGCGCACGCCGTGCCAGCCCGGCCTGCCCGAGCACGACCAGAACCGGGCCGGCCGCCGCGAGCTGCTGGCGACGCCGTTCGAGGTGTTCGAGCGCGAGATCCGCGAGCAGCTCGGCCGCACCCTGGCGGGTGGCGGGTTCGATCCGGCGCGCGACATCACCGCCATCACCGTCAACCGCTGGCCGCACGGCTACGCCCCCGAATACAATCCGCTCTGGGAGCCGGAACTGCCGGTGGCCGAGCAGCCGAACATCGTCGGCCGCGCCCGCTTCGGCCGCATCACCATCGCCAATTCCGACTCGGGCCGCGCCGCCTACACCGACTCGGCGATCAACCAGGGGCACCGGGCGGTGAGCGAACTGCTGGAGATCGCGCCGGTCCAGTCAGCCGCCAGCGCCTGACCCCGGCGGGTCTGCGGACGGCTTGATCAGGGCGTGACCGGCGACTCGGCGCCTGTCGCCCGGCCGCATCGCCTCGCATTTTATGTGATCACAGATACTTGACGCCTCGCCGACCACGGACGAACCTTGGCGTGGGCAAGGGGGACTGATGGATGGCGAAGTCTGGCGGCGGGCGTCGATCGTTGTTCCTGGCCGCGGCCGCGGTCCCGTTGCTGGCGGCGGCCGGCGCCTGGGCGGACACCCCCGCCGCTTCGGACACCACCACCAGCGTGTCGGATGTGGTGGTCACCGCGACGCGGCAGAGCCAGGCGATCAGCAAGGTGCCCGAGAGCGTCAGCGCCTTCACCGCCGCCAAGCTCGAGGTGCTCAACGTCAAGACCTTCGCGGACCTGGCCAAGTACACGCCGGGCGTCACCTTCGATGAGGACCGCCACGACGTCTACATCCGCGGCATCGACTCCCAGGCCGGCTCCGGCACCACCGGCATCTACATCGACGACACCCCGATCCAGGTCCGCGCCCTCGGCCTGAACGCCAACAACACCCTGCCGGAGGTGTTCGACCTGCAACGGGTCGAGGTGCTGCGCGGTCCGCAAGGCACGCTGTTCGGCGCCGGATCGGAAGGCGGCACGGTGCGCTACATCACCACCCAGCCCAGCCTGACCAGCTTCAGCGCCAACGCCCACGCCGAGGTCGCCTTCACCCAGGACGGCTCGCCGAGCTACGAGATCGGCGCGGCGGCCGGCGGACCGATCATCGACGACAAGATCGGCTTTCGGATCAGCGCCTGGGATCGCCACGACGGCGGCTGGGTCGATCGCACCAACGGCGGCGACGTCGGCGGCACCGAGAAGGACGCCAACTACGTCGACACCTATGTCCTGCGCGCCGCCTTCACCCTCGCGCCCACCAGCAACCTGACCATCACGCCGTCGGTCAACTACGAGAATCGCGACCAGCACAACCACGACGAATACTGGGTGAGCACCTCCAACCCCGGCGCCGGCGACTACAACAGCGGCACGCCCGAGCTGATGGGCGACTCCGACCACTTCGTGCTGCCGGCGATCAAGATCGAGTGGGACGCCGGCCCGGTCAATCTGATCTCCAACACCTCCTATTACGCGCGCCGGGAGGAGGTGAACGGTTACTCGGGCACGCTCTACAACCTGTCCTATTTCCAGCACTTCACCAGCAACACCGACCCCGATCCCTACGACGACGGCACCAACGTCATTCCAGGCGATCCAGCCAACCCGGTCGATCCGCAGTTCGACACCCCTGTCGGTTGCGGCGCCACGCCGCCGGTCGCCAGCAAGCCGGGCTGCGTCATCGGCAACCTGCTGACCGCGAAGGGGCTCAACCTGCAGGGCTTCGGGCCCTACCAGTCGGTGAACATCATCACCAACACCCAGGACGACGTCACCCAGGAGTTCCGCGTCCAGTCGGCCAACCCCGAGTCGCGCCTGACTTGGACCGCGGGCCTGTTCTTCGCCTACAACAGCCAGCGCAGCATCGAGGAGATCCGCGACCCGCAGCTGCCGGCCCTGACCGAATATCTGTGGGGCGAGAACATGCTCACCGCCTGGGGCGAGAACCTGCTGCCCAACGGCGACGACTACATCAACAACACCGGCGCCCACGACCAGCAGGTCGCCCTCTTCGGCGACGCCACCTACAAGATCCTCGACCAGCTGAAACTGAACGTCGGCCTGCGCTACGCCTGGACCCACTTCGACTACAAGAACCTCAACGACGGCGCCCAGGACCTGCTCGACGACGGCGGCGTGCCGGCGACGGCGCATGGCAGCAAGAGCGAGACGCCGTTCACGCCGAAGGTGAGCCTGATCTATCAGGTCACCCACGACGACATGGTCTACGCCACCTATTCGGAAGGCTACCGGATCGGCGGCGCCACGCCGCCGCTGCCGATCCCGGCCTGCGGGTCGACGCCGTTCCCGACATCGTACAATTCCGACACCCTCGACAACTACGAGATCGGCAGCAAGGATAGCTTCTTCGGCCGCAAGCTCTACGTCGCCGGCAGCGTCTTCTACGACCAGTGGCACAACATCCAGCAGGCCATCTACGTGCCCGAGTGCGGCATCCAGTACACCACCAACGTCGGCAGCGCGGTCAGCAAGGGTTTCGACCTGGAAGGCGACTGGAAGCTGACCTCGTCATTCGATGTGAACCTGAGCCTCGGCTATACCGACGCCGCCTACACCGCCGACGCCGTCGATCCGAACACCGGCGCGGAACTGGCGGCCAAGGGCGACGTGCTGGACGTCGCGCCGTGGACCGTGTCGCTGGGCGCCCAGTACGACTTCACCCTGATGAACCACGACGGGTTCGTGCGCGCCGACTACGAATACAACAGCCGCCGCACCCGCCCGGTGCCGGAGGAAGACCCGCGCACCACCTACTACGACCCAGGCCTGGTCCCAGATCCCGCGACCAACCTGGTCGGCATGCGCGCCGGCATGACCTTCGATAAGTTCGATCTGGCGCTCTACGTCGACAACCTGCTCGACTCCCAGCCGCAGCTCGACCTGCAGCACCAGGACGGCAGCACGGCGCTCTATGAGGCCACCACCTTCCGGCCGCGTACGGTCGGTCTGTCGATGGACTACAAGTTCTGAGGCGCGGCTGAGGCCGCGGTGGCGAAGAAACGGTCAGGCGCGGCAAGCATCGCGGGCAGGCTGCGGCGGTGGACGGCGCACGGTGATCTTGCGGATGTCGGGCGTCGGCCTGGGTTGACCTATAGTTGCGATACCCGCCAAATCCGGCGGTTGAGGTGCTTCTAGTTCCTCTTGGTCCGGCGCGTCGCCGCGCAAGAGGCTGGCGAGTTTCTTTCGGGGGGATTGAAATGGCTGTTCACAACACACGGGCGCCGCTGCTGGCGACAACCTGCCTCGCCGGCGCCCTGTTCGCTGTCGTCTGGAGCGGTTCGGCGCTCGCCGACACGGCGACCGACGCAAACAAGGACACCACGACCTCGTCCGTGAACGAGGTCGTGGTCACCGGCAGCCTGATCCGGCGCACCAATGTGGAGACGCCCTCGCCGGTGACGGTGCTGACCGCCACGGCGCTGACCAAGCAGGGGATCACCAACATCTCCGACGCGATCCGCTCGATCTCCGCCGACAACAGCGGCACCATCCCCAACGCCTTCAGCGACGGCTTCGCCGCCGGCTCCTCGGCCGTCGCCCTGCGCGGCCTGACGGTGAACTCGACCCTGGTGCTGATCGACGGCCTGCGGACGGCCAACTATCCGCTGCCCGACGACGGGGTGCGCGGCTTCGTCGATCTCAACACCATCCCGTTCAGCTCGGTGCAGCAGGTCGAGGTGCTGAAGGACGGCGCCTCCTCGATCTATGGCGCGGACGCCATCGGCGGGGTGGTGAACATCATCATGAAGAAGACCTTCACCGGCGAGGAAGGCGATGTGGAACTGGGCGGAACCCAGCACGGCGGCGGCTTCAACCAGCACTACACCGCCACCGTGGGCGTCGGCGACCTCGAGAACGACCGCTACAACGCCTACGTCGATTTCGAATACCAGGGCGACGACCGCATCCTGGATAGCCAGCGCGGGTTTCCCTACAACACCAATGACCTCTCCTCGATCGGCGGCAGCAACAACATCGGCGGCCAGCCGAATAGCGGCATAGGCTCGATCTACGGGACGGTCGTCCCGGCTTCGAACCCGAACGCGCCGACCCAGTTGTTGCGGCCTTGCGGGCCGCCGACGAAGCGGACCACCGACGCCGCCGGCGACGTCTATTGCACGCAGAACTTTTCCGACTACGCGGACATCCAGCCTGCGGAGTCGCGCGTCGACGTGCTGGGGCGCTTCACCTACCAGATCAACGCCACCACCCAGGCCTATCTGATGGCCAGCTATGCCGAGAACGACACCCTGGTGGACGAGCCGCCGGCGCAGATTCAGAACAGCACCCCGATCAACACCAACAGCATCGCCCTGCCGGCGATCCTGTCGAACGGCAAGCTGAACCCCAACGACCCCTTTGCCTCCCTCGGCGAGGCGGCGCTGATCAGCTACGCCTTCGGCGACATCCCTTCCTCCATCCGCCTGACCAACCACATGTATCGCCTCGTCACCGGCGTCGAAGGGACGAACTGGGGGTGGGACTGGAAAGGCTCGCTCGACTTCAACCGCGGCTCCCTCACCACGCTCGCCACCGGCTTCATCTATGAGCCGCAGCTGATCAGCGACGTCGCGACCGGGGCCTACAACTTCGTCGACCCGGCCTCGAACTCCGCGGCGGTGCGCAACGCCCTGGCGCCGACCCTGCAGAAGGTCTCGACCACCGACCTCGATTCCTTCGACTTCAGCGCGACGCGCGCGATCTGGACGCTGCCCGGCGGGCCGCTTTCGCTCGGGGTGGGCGGACAGGTCCGCTACGAGGCCATCAACAATCCGGACATCAACACCAACAACGAGGTGGCTGGCGGCGACGGCACGGTGCAGCCGGCGTACACCTTCGGCCATCGCACCGTGGAAGGCGTCTTCGCCGAACTCGATGCGCCGGTGTTCAAGCCGCTGACGATCAATCTGTCCGGCCGCTATGACCACTATTCCGACGTCGGCGGCAACTTCTCGCCCAAGGTCGGCTTCAAGTTCACCCCGGCCAGGTGGATCGCCTTTCGCGGCACCTATTCGCAAGGGTTCCGCGCGCCGAGTTTCTCCGAGTCGGGCGACAGCGGGGTGATCGGCTACATCCCCTACAGCACCTCCGCCTCGGCCCCCGCGACCTACAACGCGGCGCACGGCAACGACGCCTACACCACCACGGTGTACGAGCTGAACGGCTCGACGGTAGGCAATCCGAACATCAAGCCGGAGACCTCGACCAGTTACACCCTGGGCGCGGTGTTCGAGCCGACGGACTGGTTCAATGTCTCGGTGGACTACTACCACATCCTGAAGAAGAACGTGATCGGCAACCCCAACGAGGGGGTGATCCTCGCCGACTACTACGCTGGCAAGGCGCTACCGGCCGGGGTGAGCATCGTGCCCGACGTTCCCGACCCCCTGTTCCCCAACGCCCTGCCACGGCCCCTGGTGATCGACGAGCCCTATGTGAACACCAATTCCGAGATGACCAACGGTCTGGACATCGACGCGCGGGTCAAGGCGCGCCTGCCCTACGACGTCGAATGGACCAGCGACTTCAACATCAGCGACATCTTCAACTTCAACTACGACGACGGCGGCCAGACCTTTAACTACGTCGGCAGCCAGGCGCCCTATATTCTCTCGTCCGGCGCCGGCACGCCGAAGTATCGCGCCAACTGGGCCAACAGCTTCACCTACGAGCGGCTGAACGTCACCGGCACCCTCTACTACGTCAGCCCGATCAAGGAGACCGGGATCGACGCCACCGGCGTGCCGGTGACCTGCCTGTACGACGGCGCCAACGGGGAAGGGTTTCCCAGCGGCTGCAATGTCGCGGCGTTCTGGGACTTCGACCTCACCGGCCGCTACAACATCAACGACCACCTCTACGTCTACGCCAACATCTACGACCTGTTCGACACCAAGCCGCCGCTCGACCCGGCCGACTATTCCGGCGGCCCCTACGGCCTGGGCGCCAACTACAACCCCACCTACGCGCAGGAAGACGCCATCGGCCGCGCCTTCAAGATCGGGGTGCATGTGAAGTACTGAGCGGTCGGGCGCCCGTCGCCTCGCCACGCCGGTTCGGCCGATGTCAGGCGCCGTGCCGCCACGCTCGCCGTGCGAGGGTGCGGCGTGGTGCGTTTCGTCGCCCCCTTGGCGAGGCCGGCGGCAGGCGGTACGGTGGGCCTCGCCGAGGCGCGAGTTCGGTTCCGTCGAAGCGCCGCCCGAATGCGAGACCAGGTGACGCGAGTGTAGCAAGTTACGACTCGGCGGAAAGCCCCGATGGGGCGACTTCCCGACGTAAACTGAGAGACTGGCCCCTTCCCGCGGGGGGATGGCTCTAGGTATGGATGCAATACGCGCGGCGTGGAACTGTAGAGGAAAGTCGGACCTAGTGGGAGGATCCATCCTTTGATCTTCAATGTGTATTTTGTGAGTCTGTAGGAGGGCGACAATGGTAGCTATTACGCCCTTCGGGGGGTGCATTCTTCATAACCCTCTGGGTGAGTATTATAAAAAGAATCGTGCCGTCGGCATGTTTTCAAAGATGGGCTTTCGCAACACCCCGTTTTCCCTTTCGGCGAACACCAACCACCAGCTGATTGATTTCTTGACCGGAAGCATCGATATTCCTCAATGGATACAGTCGCTTGCCTATTCAGACGGGTTTATCCAGCCCACCGCTGAGCATGGACGGCAGATATTCAGCGGCGAAGTCGCTCTGGTGGAGATGTCGACCCCGACCGAATATACATTCGAGGGAGTTCTGCTAAACATAAACCGATTTGAAGAAATTATACTTCTTGGATTGGGGGAATACTTCTCAGAACGAAAGCTTATCGGTAAATGGAAGGGCGCTCTTCGCCGAGCAAAAGAAGATGTCCGCCAAGTTTTGGCGGAAGATATATATAATTCTATCTCGAAAGACACGCCTGAACGGCAAAATATCGCCAAGTTCGTGCGCGAAACCTCGTCGCGCATGCTGAGTGTCGAGGAGATGACGAAATCGATGGCGGATCTGCGCGACCGCCTGGGTATCCCCGTCGCGCTGATGCTGCACAACTTCAACTACATGCCGGATGGCCGGCCGGTGTCGTGGCCCGCCGAGTTCAAGGACAATTCCATCGAGGTCGCCCGGCGGCTGGATATTCCAACGCTCGACTTCGCGGCCTTTGTACAGACCGAAGGGGTGGGCAGGGTGCTGGCGGACGATCGCCGCCACTGGCGACCTTCCGCCTATGCCGAGGTCGGCGAGTTGATCCACGACTTTTGCGAGGGGATCATCGATCGGCCGACGTTCGCCGGCTCCTCGACGCCGCTGGCCAAGCGGAATGGGTCAGACGCGACGCGGGCGGCATTTGTCCCGGCGCAGGCCGTGTCGGTTCCCTTGGACTCGCCGACGCCCGCGCCGGTGGTTCAGAGGCCCGCTTCGGGGCCTGGCCCGGCGGCGTCACGCGTCGAGTTCGCGCCGCGCCAGATGCTGGCCGAACCCCGCTCATATCAGTTCGACGCCGGCAGCGGCGGTCAGCTGCCGGAGGCCGAGTCGACCGTTTTCGCCGTGATCGTGCTGGGGGGCGCCTGGGCGAACGGGGCGAACAGCGACGTCGAGGACAAGGTTGTCTCGGCCGACCCGGAGCACCCGTCGAAGGCGCTGATGTTCGATACCGGCGTTCGTCCCCGCGGCCGCGAAGCTCGAGTCTTCGTCGATCTGAGGGAAAGAGGGGGCGGGTCGGCCAAGGAAACGCCCTGCGCCGGCATCGCCGACCAGGTCATCCGCAATTGCCAAACCCGGTTTGGCGACAAGCCCAGCCTTTTGCTCTTCTCCGTCTCGCGCGGCGGGACCAGCCTTTCCGGCCGCGGCATGACGGACGAAGACGGGTTGCTGCGCGGGTCGAGCCAGCACCGCGAGGTCGTCCGCCTGGTCGCCCAGGCGCGGGAGATCGCGATGGACCGCGGCCTGCGGCTCGAGGTCGCCGCCATCTGTCTTCTGCACGGCGAATACGAGGCTGGCCGCAACGTGCCCGGATCCGCCTATCGCCGCTCGGTGTCGCGCCTCCAGCTGCAATATGACGCCGACATCCGCGCCCTGACCGGGCAGGCGGATCCCGTCCGCCTCTACCTCACCCAGACCAATCGGGTTTCGAACCGCTTCGATCTCGAAATTCCCATGGCGCAGCTCAACGCCAAGTACGACAACCCGAACGTCCAGTGCGTCGGCCCGGTCTATTTCGCCACCCCCGAGGTGCGTGAAGGCGGCCCGGCGGCCTATGTGTCCGCCTACGGCTATCGCCGCATCGGCCAGCTGTTCGGCCGTTTCCTGCTCGACGATATGTGGGGCGCCAATCGCGACCCGCTCCGCGTCGAGGAGGCCCGCTGGGTCGGCCCGAAGACCATCCGCCTTCGCTACAACAATCCGATCGCTCTCGAGGAAGACGACGCGCGGGTGAACATCTCCGAGCTGGGGCCGGGCCGGGGTGTGGATTTCAATGACGGCGCGCCGTGGTCGCCCACGGTCGAGTCCGTGCAGCCGGTGCGTGGCCGCGACTTCGAGCTCGACGTGGAGCTCACCGCGCCGTCGACCGGTTATGCCAAGCGTTTGTACATCGCCGCGCGGCCGACCGGCCGGGGCGGCGTCGGGTGCCTCGAGGGCGCGCGGAGCGGCATCAGGTCCAAGGATGCGTTCGACACCGACCCGCTGGACGGGACCGAACTGTTCGATTGGGCCTGCACCGAGGTAATCTCCCTTCCCTAGCGTGCTGAATTTGAAGTTCGCCCGCTCATTGGGTCGGCCACCGAGCGAACTTCAAATCAAAAAGCACATTAGAAACATATGCTTGCTAGTGTCCTGATCGATTCCGAAGTTCGTCCGAGCCCGCCACAAGCACCGGCGAACTTCGGAATCGGGACACGAGCCCCGAGCGCGATCGGAGTCAGGACGATGACCGGGAATCTGGAAGCCATGGAACACGCCGCTTCGCGTCAGTTTCCGCTCGAAGACATACACTGGTTTGCACGCGTGAGCGGTGATCCGAACCCAGTGCACATCGACCAAGAGTTCGCGGCTCGAAGCCCCCCGGGGGCGGTCATCGCCCACGGCCTGCACCTCGTTATGTGGGCGCTTGAAACCTTGCCGCACACCGACACCATGCTCGAGACTGGGATGACTACGGTTTTCCTAAAGCCGGTGATCGTCGGCGACAGTGTTCAGGCCGAGGTCGCGAAACCCGGCGTCATTCGTCTGCTGGCGCGAGGGGAGGTCGCGGCGAACGTCAAGATGAAGGGCGGGCGACCGCCCGAGCGCTGGTCCGGCCGCGGCGGGTCCCACCCACCGGCCTACCCACCTGTCGTCCAGGCGCTGGCGGATCCGCTTGCGCGTCCGTGCGGGGCCTTGCGGCTGCCGGATGCACGCGATGAGTTGCTCGCGGCGTTTCCAGACCTTGGCGCCCGAGTGGGGGCGCGGGTCCTTCAGGGGCTCGCTGGAATTGCAACGGTCTCCGGCGCGGTTCTCGGCGGGATGACGACCGAGTTTTCGGTCGAATTTTCCGCCGGCGAACCCGGCGAAAATCTGGAATATCGCGTCTTGTCCTATCACCCCGCCCTGCGCCGCTATGAGATGGCGTTCTGGGGCTACGGCCTCATCGGCAAGGTCGCGGCGATTTCGGGAGGCGAAGACGCGCCCGGCGCGTAAGGTCCTCGCCGGCGACGGGGCTTAGGCTTGGCGCGCCGCGGGGGAGAACGTCACCACGTTTCGATCGCGTCCCCTGGTCGTTCGACAGCAATTTCTGCCTTGTGATTGCGCTGTGCGATGCGGCCAGTGGCCCGAGCGCCAGCCTTGATTTGGCCAGATGGCTTCCCTAGGCTACAGCGAATGAAGGGAATATGACTCTGCAATCTACTTCCACCAAGAGCCGCCGCGAGGCGTCTAGTCGCGTGACGTCCCTTCTTTCGCCTAGTTGGGTATTGGTCGGCGTTTTATTCTTAGCAGCCCCGCTGTTGCAGGGTTGCGAGCTGCCGCGCAGCGGGCCGCTCATGGCCGATGTCACGCAAGCGCAGCAGCAATCGCGAATCACCCTGACCGACGTAACGCCCGCTCTGGCCGCGGCCACCCACGAACCCGCGACAGCGAGCTTTCCGGCTGATTTTCTGCAGGCTCGACCGGTCGACTACGAAAGGTTCGCACCAGGGGATGGAATAGACATCGTCGTCTGGGAGCGTGACGGCCTGTTGGTGTTCCCGCCGAACGCGAACGGCGCCTCCGATCTGGGCACCTTCATTGTCGCGAAGAGCGGCGAGATCGAAGTCCCGTACGCGGGCTCCCTCGCCGTCGCCGGCCTTACCGCTGAGGAGGCGCGGATGCTTCTGTTGCGGCGTCTGCGCGGGATTGTGATCGCGACGGACGTTCGCTTCACTTCGACCAGCAGCGGCAGCATGGTCACCGTGCAGGGAGACGTGACGAAGGCCGGCGTGTTTCCGATCAACCCGGGTACGCTTCGGCTCAGCGCCGCCCTGGGCCTGGCTTCTCCGGATCAGACCGCCCCTGACGAGACCCTGGTTTCCGTGCGCCGGAACGGCGAGTCGGGCGCTGTCCGACTGAGCGACATCTACAGGGACCCAACTCAGGACATCGCGCTGCGGCCGGGGGACTCCATCGTCGTCAGCTCGGTCCAGGAGTACGTCACGGTCCTCGGCGCGGCCGGCGGACAAGGCCGCGTCAAGATCGCAAGACGAAACTATTCCGTGCTCGACGCCTTGGCCGATTCGCGCGGCTTGGCCGATTCCACGGCCGATGCTCGCGCGCTCTATCTGATCCGCGTCCACGAAACCGCGGCGGACGCACGCCCCCAAATCTACCATTTCGACATGCGGCTTCCCCAGCAAATGCTGCTGGCGAAGCAGTTCGTGGTGCAGGACGGTGATGCGGTGTTCATTTCCGATGCGCCGTTCACTCAGGCGCAAAAGGTGCTGTCGTCGGTGAGCGCGACTCTCGGTACGGCCCGCTCCGTCAGCGCCCTGGGGCAATGAAGCCGCCATGAGCAACGAGGAGCGTATCAGGGCTTGGCGTGAACAGCGTCGCGCCGGCGTCCTGCCCACCGATCCCCAGGCGACGGCCCTTTCGGCGACTTTCAACAAAAGCGTCGAGTTGGTCAGCAATCCGCGTGTCAGCGTTCTGGCCATCTTGCACATTGTGATCGGTGGTTTGGCGGCGTTTCCGGGCGCCGATCTGGGGCAGCGACGCGACATCTATGCGCGCCTCACCGACGGCGTGCAGGCCGGGATCAAGGAGCGTGAACTGGATGAGGCGCTGGCCGACTATTGGGCCCGTCGAGTCCAAACCGTCGTTCGGGCGGTGGAGGCCGACGTCCGACAGGACGTCGCGGTGCTCGCTGAGGGCTATGCGCCGGCTGGTCTGGCCGAAGCCGACGCCAAGCTTCTGGCGCGCTACCGATCCCAAAGCCAGCGGGCGCGATTGGAAAAGCAGCGCGAGGCTCGGCGCCGCGCCACCCGCGAAGACGTCGCCCACGAAATAGAATTGCCCCCCGCGGACGTCGCCGACTTGGAGCGCCTGCGCACCATGCTCCTACGGCTGCATGAGACGCAAAGACCGGCCGGCTCCGGCGCCGTGCCACGGGTCCTGACCATCGTCCCCTTGTTCTTCCTCCGGCTGGTGGTCATCCAGGCGGACAGCCGGATAGCGCTCCTCTGGTCCTTCGTCGGCCCGGTCATCATGATGACCGTGATCTCTTCGGTCTACTTCATCAATGGCCTGCACTTCGTCCTTGGCATGGACGTCCCGACCTTCACCCTGGTCGGGGCGGTCACCTGGATCATGTTCCGGATGATCGTCTTCCGAAGCAGCGAAAGCTATTTCGGCGGCCGCGCCTTCATGCACCTGGAGCCGGTGACGCCGCTGATCATGGCGCTGACCAATTCGGCCTTCTATTTCGTGATTTATGTATTCGTTATGTCGGTGCTGGTGCTGGCCGGCCACGCGCTCGGCCTTATATCGCTACCCGTCAATATAGTGGGGGTTCTCGCCTGCATGTTTGGCGTGGGAGTCATCGCTGCCGCATTCGGTCTCGTGTTCGCGGGCATCTCCACGCGATGGGAATTCTTCATGCGCTTCGCCCCGCCGATCGAGCGGGCGCTACAGCTGTTCTCCAGCGTCTTCTTCGTATCCGAACAATTCCCGGCGATGCTGAAACCCTTCATTCTGTGGTGGCCGATGTCGCACGGGTTGCAACTCTTGAGGTCGGCATGGTTCACTCAATATAAGTCTGAAGACGCCAGCGTCAGTTACTTCATTATCTGCGTCATCCTGTTCTTCGCCGTCGGGTTGATGGCGGACCGCCTGTCGCGGCCAAACGTGCAGCCGATGTAGATGACATGATCGAACTCAGAAATGTCACCGACAGGCCCCATATCTTCGGAGACCATAAGCTGCTCTTCGAGGGCGCCAGCCTGAGCCTGCCCAAGGGGCGTTATGCGCTGCTCTCGGAGACGCCGGAACTCCACCCCGCCGTGATCGACGTCCTCGCCGGACTCCGGCCGCCGCGATACGGCTACGTTGAGCATGTGGGGCTGGCGTCTTGGCCGGTCGGCCGGATGGGCTTTGTTCGCGGCAAGCTCACTGGCATTCAGATGTCCAATTTCATCTGCTCCCTGTACGGACTGGATCGCCACTACTGTCTTGACTTTCTGAATGGAATACTGAGCAACCCAGAATATCTCAGCAAGAAGATATTGGATTGGCCCGCCTATGTGAGACAGGAGTATACGTTCAGTCTATCTCTTGTCCCGGCATTCGAGTTGTATTTCATCGACAACGTAATGCCGGCTGACAAGAGCAGGTTCAGCCGTCTTTGGCACTCCCTGTTTGAGGAGAGGATCGTTGGGCGGTCCCTGGTCCTCTCAAGCTACAGCGCTGACCAACTGATGGACTATTGCACCAAGGCCCTGATATATGAACAGGGAAGCCTGAGGATTGACGATGACCTCGACAGCTGCCTACGACGATATCCCCTCAAGCAGTCTCGTGCCGACCGATCCACCGATGCAGAGGGAGACGACAGCGCCGAGTTCGAGGAAGCCGCTGCAGGAGACGGACTCTTCTTCTGAAGTCGAGGCGACGGTCGATCTTCGCCGCCGCCTGCGTGACGAAGCGCGCAAGCAGAGACTCCGCCAGCGTCTGATTATGTTCGGCGTCGTCATGGCCCCCGTGGCGATCGTCACGGTCTATCTCCTGTTCCTGGTCTCCCCGCAGTACCTCGCCGAATCGAGCTTCTCCGTGCAGGCGACGCAAGCCAGCTCGGGCCCCGCCAGCGCGAACTCCGCCATGACGAGCCTGCTTTCCGCCGGGTCGGCGGCGAACGCGGCGACCGGATTCGTCGATGGATGGTTGGTCCAAGATTTCCTGAATTCCCGCGATTGCATGCGGGAACTCGACAAGAAAATCGGCCTGCGCAGATACCTGACAAAGACGAACTTGGATCCGGTCAACTATTTGAGTCCGAACGCCAATGAAGATCAGCTGTTTCAAGCCTACCAGAGGGTGGTCCACAACTCGTTCAATATGATCGAGTCGGTGAACACGCTCGATGTCGCGGGTTTTTCGCCCAGCGACTCGACGGCGATCTCGGACGGGCTGCTCGCGGTCACGCAGGATTTCGTCAACAGGATGGACCAGCAGGGCATCGATGACGCCTTGAAGGTCAGCCGCCGCACCGTCGAGACGGCCGAGGCGCAAGACAAGGACGCCCTGGCCGCGATTTCCAGTTGGCGCATCCATCATGCCGATATCGATCCGGCGGCCAACGCGACCATGTTGCTGAATCAGATCGGTCTGGAGGAGGCGAGCCTCAGCGCCGCCCAGCTGAGTCTGGAAAAAATCAAGGCGATGAACAATCCGGATCATCCGATGCTCAAGCCGGCGGAGATGCAGGTGGACGAGCTGCAGGGCCGGGTGAACCAGTTGCGAGCGCAAATGAGCGGCGCGGGAAATACGTCGGCCGCGGAGTTGAAGACCTACATCGAGTTGACCAACGCGCAGACCTTTGCCGACGCCAATCTGTTGAACGCCAGACAGAACTACCAAGGCGCGCTCTCCAACGCGCTGTCGTTGCAAAGATATCTTTCGATCGTGGCCAAGCCCGTCGCGGAAGTCCGCCCGAGCCAGCCAAACCCCTACCTGCTGCTGTTCCTGGCGTTCGCCGTGGGATGCGCGCTCGCGGGCGCCCTGAATCTGACGCTTTCACTCTATCGGAGCTTCCGACATGCTTGACGAGCCCACCGAGGAGGCGCGGCTGATCACCCGAAGCGACTCCGCCGGCTCGCAGCCCGCCACCGACCCGTTCGTGGCCGCGCGCCGGGCGATCATGCGCGAGGAGTGGGCGGCGGGCGTGGAGGCGTTCGAGGCGGTCGTGGCCACCGGCGTCGCGGCGAGCGCACCCGACAGGTTGTTATTCGAGATCGCGCGCATTCGCCTCGCGGACGACGCCGCCGTGGCCGTCACGGCCCTGCCGCCCTTGCTCATTCGCGAGGCGGACGGCGAGATCGCGACGCGGCGCTATCTGGTTTCGCCGCTTATTCGCTCCGGGAACCATCAGGCGGCCGCGGTCGCCTTGGAGAAGTTGCTGGAAGCCTATCCGCAGCTGATCGACGCCCGCCGGAACCTGGTGAGCAGCCTGGCGAAGCTGGAACGCTGGGACGAGGCGATCTCGCATATGGACATGGCGGCGGCGAGCGCGCCGGACGATCTGTCCATGCAGGCGGGCCGCGTTCAGTTTCGGCTGCTGGCGCGCCAAACCGAAGCCGCCACCGAGATCGCGCTGCAGCTCAAGTCCCGCTTGTCGCCCACCTCACCCGAGGCCCATGTCATCATCACCGCTCTGTTGCGGGGAGGGCGTGTCAGCGATGCGGCCGACATCGCGTCGATGATGGATCCGGCCCAATTTCCCACGCCGCACGTGGCCGCCTCGGCGACGCAGGCCCTGCTGATGGCCGGCCTCACCGATCGGGCGATCACGGCCGGCGAGGCCGCGATCACGGGGGGGCACGACACCGGGGCGCTGCGCGCGCACATCGGCGAGGCCATCCTGCAGCGGGGACGGCCGCAGGACATCGCCACCAGCGCCATCGAGCATCTGAGCGCCGGCCTTGCGATGTCGCCAGACGACAAGCGCGTCAACGCCCTCTATGGCGAGGCGCTTCTGCGCACCAACCGCAGCGAGGAAGCCGTCGTCTTCCTGGAAAAGGCGAACGCCGCCGAAACCAAGTCGCCAAAAACGCGTGGCCTCTACGCCCGCGCGCTGCGGGCCGTGGGACGGCATTCGGAGTCCGCGGACCAGTACATGCAGTTGCTGGAGCGCGCGCCCAACAGCTGGCCGGCTCACCGCCAGGCGGCCGGGGTGCTGAACCAGGCCGGCCGGCGCGAGGAGGCGACCAAGCTCTTCTACGACATGGTGGCCAGGCGCGCCGCCGCGCTTCCCGGCAAGTTCGAGGAAGCGCTGGCCGATCTGGCGGACAAGGTCGACCAGGCGTCCGTGCCTCAGGCGCGGCTGGACTGGGCTTGGAGTCTGCGGATCGGCGAGGACGACGTCGACCGGGCCGAGTGGGAGCGCCGCGCCAAATGGGGCATGCTCTCCGACCTCCTGATCATCGACTGGCTCGAATGTCGCGAGAACCAGGCCGAAGAGGCGATGGGGCTGATGTCCAATCTCGACCGCGCGGACGAGATGTTCGCGCCGATGCGTGAGAAGGGGCAGGGGTTCATCATCGCGACGGCGCACCTGGGTCCGCTATTCTCGGGGCCCATCCTGCTGGAGCTGTGCAGCCTTCCCTCGCGCTGGGTCGCCTCGACCCCCAGCGTCGCCGACACCCACTATGCGGCCTCGGTGATCTCCACCAGCGATCAGACCGAAACCCAGGTTGCGAAGGCCGTTCTGAAGTCGCTGCAGAACGGCTACGCGGTCGGCATCGCTGTGGACGGTTCGGGCAGACTGGGGTCGCCGACGATCCGTTTCGAGGGGCAGGATATCACCTACTCGAACTTCGCGGCGCGGGCGGCGCACCGGGCCAAGGTGCCGTCGCTCTTCTACGCGGCGCGCTGGGAAGACGGGCGCATCGCCTATACCTTCGAGGAGCTGCCATTCCCTGAACCCGGGGAGGAGGTCGGACCCTTCTCGAACCGGTGGCGCGATGCCTATCTCGCCAATCTGCGCACCCAACTGGGGGGCTTGCCGGAGAATCTGCGCCTCGCCGGCGGCCTTTGGAGCTGTATCCGGCCGCCTGCCTGATCGCTTCTTTGTCAACGCCTCGGCTTGCCGGAACGATCCGGTGGGGCGAGATTGCGGTCATGCGGAACTTTCCCTATAGCTCCGACGACTGGGCGCTGGGCAATTCGAGTGACCGAGGTCGATCAAGCGGTCCGTTGTGTCCCGAATAGAGTTATTGGATCGACCTGAACTGAGGTTAGACGATGTCGGAGATGGCGGGGTATCCGCATATTCACACTGTTGTCACGGAAGTACTCCGCGCATGGCCGGCGCACGAGAAATATATCGAACGGAGTTTCGCCAGCAGGACCGACCGGGTCATGCGCGCCTGCGACGAGCTTTGCGCGGCGATCATTCGCATGGCCGACACGGTCGAGGGCGGCTTGCCGCTGATTTGCGAGGATTATAAGTATTTTTCCGAGAACGTCGTGCTGATGGAGCAGCTGTATTTTCAACGGCATGGTGAATACAGCACCAAGTCGTTCGAAGAGGCGAACAGCAAATATTACTCCAATGCGCTGTTCATGCGCCGCTATGTGAACTGCCTCGCCCTCTCCACCGCCCTGTGGGAAAATCACGCCAACGTCTTCGACGCCTACCTGAATGAGTACCTTCCCGGCCTGGAACCGGGGACGCGCCTCATGGAAATTGGCCCGGCGCACGGTTTTGCGCTCTACTTCGCCGCGGCGTGCGAGCCCGTAACCGCGCTGACCGGCTGGGACGTGAGCCCGACGGCGATCGACCACACGCGCCAGGTGCTGAATGCGCTCGGCGTCAAGAAGCACGTGAACTTGAAGGTGCAGGACCTGTTCGAGGCGGGCTCGCCGCCCCCCGGCGAGGAATTCGACGCCATCGTCATCGGCGAGGTGCTGGAGCACCTGGAGGATCCTCGCCGCGCGCTGAAGTCGGTGGCCGCCTGGCTGCGCCCGAATGGGCGGATGTGGATCACCACGCCGGTGAACAGCCCGTTCCCGGATCACATCTATCTGTTCCACAATATCGAAGAAATCCTCGACCTCGTGCGGGAGTGTGGCCTCGAGATCATCAAGCACGAAGCTTATCCCATGTCGGGGATGACGCTTGAGAAGGCCATGAAGCGCAAGCAACCGGTTTCCTGCGCCATCACGGCGACGAAACTCAACTAACTCTAAGGACGGAGAAGCGGACAACATGGATCGCAGTGAAATACTGTCCAAGATTACCGAGTTGATGCGCGATGTCTTCGACGAGGACGACCTTGTCGTCACCGACGAGACCGAGGCGGAGGATGTCGCCGACTGGGACAGCGCCAATCACGTGCGGCTGATCGTGGCGATCGAAGAGGTCTTCAAAATTCAGTTCACCACCGACGAGATCACGGCGCCGGAGAATACCGGCCAGCTGGTCGATCTCGTCGCCTCGAAGCTGAAAGGCTGAGACGGCTCTTCCGGTCAGGAGTTTCCTAGATGCATGATCTTCCGTGGCTTCTGAGCGCTCCGGACGACTATTCCGCGCGCTGTCGCGCCATCGCCAAGTGCGAGGGTGAGGTCGGGCCGGAGCTGCAGCGGCTGGCCACGCTGCGGCTGTCGTCGCCGCAGGCGCTGTCGTTCCGCAGGGCGCTCGGCAAGGCGCAGGAGAGCGGGCGGGATCTGTCTCCGCTCGCCCCCCTGAAGCTCGCCATCGTGTCGAACGCGACGATGGATTTCGTCGCCGATCACTTCCCCGCGGCGGCCGCGCGGCACGGGGTCGCCCTCGACATGGTCGAGGCCGAGTTCGACGTCGTGATGCAGGAAGCGCTCGACCCGGGATCGATGATCAACACCAGCGGCGCCGACGTCGTCCTGATCGCCGTCGATCATCGCTGGCTGGGTCTGAC
>Ga0302314_10002412_pt1 | contig 34641 bp, 31 predicted proteins | sample III_Palsa_N2_3_FD_200533 | JGI IMG/M metagenome (GOLD analysis project Ga0302314, IMG submission 200533) | Peat permafrost microbial communities from Stordalen Mire near Abisko, Sweden - III_Palsa_N2_3 | ecosystem: Environmental > Terrestrial > Soil > Palsa > Peat permafrost | place: Sweden...
GACTGGAATCTCTCTTCCGACTGGAAGCGTTTTACTTTCACGGTGACCGAACGTGCTAAATAAAGTACGCGGCACCACCAGCGTCAGCAGCATCGTCGTGCGCGTGCTGGTGTCGACGGTGGCGGTCACGGCCGTCCTGCTGCTGGTGTTGCTCGCTGCGGCGAGTGCGAACACCGAGTTCTTCGACCGTTACTATCAATGGCTGTACGCAGCCAACGTTGCAGTCGCGCTGATCTTCCTGATGGTTGTGACGGCGCTCGTCCTGATCATCATCTACCGGCTGCGCAAGGGTAAATTCGGCACGCGGCTATTGGCGAAGCTGGCGTTTTTCATGGCACTCGTCGGCGTGGTGCCGGGCGGGATCATCTACGTCGTCTCGTATCAGTTCGTCTCGCGCAGTATCGAGTCGTGGTTCGACGTGAATGTCGAGACCGCGCTCACCTCGGGGCTGAACCTCGGGCGCGGCATGCTCGACGCATCGCTGTCGGACCTGCAGACCAAGGGCCGCTTGATGGCCGAGCAGCTTGCCAGTGCCGATGCTGCCGGAACAACGCTAACGCTGCTGCGTCTGCGCGATCAGTTCGGCGTGCAGGATGCGACCATCCTCGAGCCGGTGCGCAGCATGTCGGGCGCGACGCCTGAGATGCACGTGGTGGCGCAAGCGTCGGGTAACTATGTGACGCTCGTCCCCAACGACTTGCCAACGCCTCTGATGATCGAGCAGGCGCGTGGCCATGGCTTCGCCGCGATCGAAGGCGAGGTGGATGGCGATCCGAACGCGAACGGCGGCAAGGGCGCGTTGCGGCTGCGTATCGTGCAGCGCATTCCGGATGCGAACGCGTCGTTGCTGCAGCCTACTGAACGCTTCCTGCAACTCACGCAGCCGGTATCGCCGTCGCTCGCGCGCAATGCCGACGCGGTGCAGCGTGCGTATCGCGAGTATCAGGAAAAAGCGCTCGGCCGCACCGGCCTGCGTAAGATGTATATCGGCACGCTGACGCTCGCGCTCTTCCTCGCCACCTTCATTGCGATGATGCTGGCGCTCGCGCTCGGCAATCAGCTGGCGCGGCCGCTGTTCTTGCTGGCGCAGGGCACGAAGGAAGTGACCGAGGGCGACTACACGCCGAAACGCGAAATCAAGTCGCGCGATGAGCTCGGCTTTCTCACGCAGTCGTTCAATGCGATGACGCGGCAGCTCTCGGAGGCGCGTGCAGCGGTCGAAAACAACCGGATCGCGCTCGAGCATTCGAAGGCCTATCTGGAGAGCATTCTCGCCAACCTGACCGCGGGCGTGTTCGTGTTCGACCGGCAGTTCCGGCTCACTACAGCGAACCGCGGTGCTGAGCGGATCTTCCGCCAGCCGTTCCAGTCGGCGCTCGGGGCCGCGCTTGACCGCATCACGGTGCTGAGCGATTTCGGCGCGATGGTGCGCAAGGCATTTGCCGATCGCGAGGCGGCGAGCGGCGACGGGCACGACGACCGCGGCCACTGGCAGCAGCAGTTCTCGGTGCAGGTGCCGGGCGAGACCGAACCGCTGACGCTGCTGGTGCGCGGCGCGCGGCTAGTGTCCGCTACGGACCGCGATGCCGAGGACATGCAGACCTCCGGCTACGTGGTGGTGTTCGACGATATTTCCGACGTGATCTCGGCGCAGCGCTCGATCGCATGGGGTGAAGTAGCGCGGCGTCTCGCGCATGAGATCAAGAATCCGCTTACGCCGATCCAGTTGTCGGCCGAGCGCTTGCAGATGAAGCTGGCTGACAAGCTCGGTCCGTCCGACGCCGATGTGCTGAAGCGCGGCGCGACCACCATCGTCAATCAGGTCGCGGCGATGAAGCAGATGGTGGACAGTTTCCGCGACTACGCGCGCACGCCGCCGGCGGTGCTCGCCAACCTGCAGTTGAATGAGCTGGTGAGCGAAGTGCTCACGCTTTATGGCATCGAAGAAGGCAAGAGCGCGATCCACGTGGAGCTCGCCGCGTTGCCGGTGATCCGCGGCGACGCGACGCAATTGCGCCAGGTGATCCACAACCTGCTGCAGAATGCACAGGATGCGGTGGCCGAGGCTGGGCATCCACGTGTGCTGCTCGAGACGAGGACAGTAGAATATGGCGATCCCGACGCGGAAGGCAAAGTGCGCGTCGCGGTGCGTCTAACCGTATCGGACAACGGACCGGGCTTCCCCGCACGCATCCTGACGCGTGCATTCGAACCTTACGTGACGACCAAGGCCAAAGGAACAGGGCTCGGTCTCGCGATGGTCAAAAAGATCGTCGACGAACACGGCGCACGAATCGACATTCGCAACCGTTTGAAAGCAGGCGATGTGATTGAGGGCGCGCAGATTTCGATCCTCTTTCTTCAATTGGCAGACGATGATGTAGCGGCACCTGGGGCAGGGCCGCGAACGGCGCATGGCAACGCGTCGCAGGGAACGACAAAAGCAACAGTGCAGACAAGGGCAGCGTAAATGGCAACCATCCTGGTGGTAGATGATGAAATGGGCATCCGGGAATTGCTCTCGGAGATCCTGAGCGACGAAGGGCATGTCGTGGAGGCGGCGGAGAACGCGCAGGAAGCGCGTGAGTTCCGGCTGCGCCAGGCGCCTGACCTGGTGCTGCTCGACATCTGGATGCCCGACACCGATGGCGTCACGCTGCTCAAGGAATGGGCCGCGCAGGGTCAGTTGACGATGCCGGTGATCATGATGTCGGGCCATGCGACCATCGACACTGCAGTCGAAGCGACCAAGATCGGCGCGCTCAACTTTCTCGAGAAGCCGATTGCGTTGCAGAAGCTGCTGAAGGCGGTCGAACAGGGTCTTGCGCGCGGTAATCCCGCGCCGGCCGCACCGGGAGCCGCGCCGAAGCCCGCGCTGCCGGTGAGTTCGGCGGCGGTGGCCTCGGCGGCGTCGTTGCCGATGCTCGCGAATGACGGCATCGGCAGCGGCGCGTTGGCGGCTCAGACGGCATCGATCTCGTTCGACATTCCGTTGCGCGACGCGCGTGACGCGTTCGAGCGCGCCTACTTCGAATATCACCTCGCGCGTGAGAACGGCAGCATGACGCGCGTGGCGGAAAAGACGGGGCTCGAACGTACCCACCTGTACCGCAAGCTGAAGCAGCTCGGCGTCGATCTTGGCAAGAACAAAGGAGAGTAAGGCGGTAGCGGACCTACGCTCCAATAAAGGTGCCCAATCCGCTCCGTAAGAAATTCGAGAAAGGGGCTTGAGCAGTCGAAGACCCTTTGCTATACTTTCGCTTCTTCGTTGGCCCGGTAGCTCAGTTGGTAGAGCAGCGGATTGAAAATCCGCGTGTCGATGGTTCGATTCCGTCCCAGGCCACCAGGATTCAGCCCCAGGAACTCGCAAGATTCTTGGGGCTTTTCCTTTTCTGACGGGTGCCGGGCGTTGTGCGTGCGTGCCGACGCAAGCGGCGTTCCGTCCCGAGCTGCGTCGCGGCGACATTGAGCGGCGCATGATAAAATCGCGCCAGTTCAAGGACTTGCCGCGTTCGCCTGACAAGTCCTTTTTCGTTTTTCAGGGCGGCCGCCCGGTAAGCTTTCTGGCGGCACTGCACCGCGCAAGAACCCCTGCGCCCGACGATCAGCGGTATAAGCGCCAGCGACTCTGGAGACGGATGGCGCGGCCTATACTGCTTAAGCCGGCTGTCACGCCGGCACGCGTCGCGCCGCGTTGCTGCATGGCGCACACCGCGCAGCGCGACGTGGCACTCATCATTCACGGAGTTTCACGGTGATCCGCAAAGACGCTAAAAGTAGCGCTCTAGTGCTGTTTTCCGGCGGTCAGGACTCGGCCACGTGCCTCGCCTGGGCGCTCGAACGATATGAAACGGTCGAGACACTCGGCTTCGACTACGGGCAGCGGCACCGGGTCGAACTGGAGTGCCGTGAAGGCTTTCGCGACGCTATCGTCCGGACCTTTCCGGCGTGGGCCGGGCGCCTCGGCGACGATCACATGATCGACCTGTCGGTGCTCGGTTCGATCAGCGATACCGCGATGACGCGCGAGATCCAGATCGAAGCCGCGACCAACGGCCTGCCGAATACCTTTGTGCCGGGCCGCAACCTGATGTTCATGACGATCGCTGCGGCAATTGCCTATCGGCGCGGTCTGCAAGTGCTGGTGGGCGGCATGTGCGAGACGGACTTCTCGGGCTACCCCGATTGCCGCGACGACACGATGAAGGCGCTGCAGGTAGCGCTCAATCTCGGCATGGACAGCCGCTTCGCGCTGGAAACGCCGTTGATGTGGCTCGACAAGGCCGACACGTGGCGCCTCGCGCACGAACTGGGCGGCGACGAGCTGGTCGAGCTGATCCGGGTCGAAACACATACGTGCTATGTCGGCGAGCGCGCCGAGTTGCATGCGTGGGGTTTCGGCTGCGGCGAATGTCCGGCGTGCCGCTTGCGCAAGCGCGGCTATGAGGCGTATCTGGCCGGCGAGCAGGTCACGGAAGCACCCGTTTGATCAGTGCGCCCGTTTCGTGACTTCGTCACGGGTCACGAAATGGGCGGCGGCAACTTTAATCAGGCACCCTGTGCCAGGCAGAAAGCAGCATGACTTACGCGGTCAAGGAAATCTTTTACACATTGCAGGGCGAAGGCGCGAATGCCGGGCGCCCGGCAGTGTTTTGCCGGTTCGCCGGCTGCAATCTGTGGTCGGGCCGCGAGGAAGACCGTGCAGAGGCGGTGTGCCGTTTCTGCGATACGGATTTTGTCGGCACGGACGGCGAGAATGGCGGCAAGTACCGCACGGCCGAAGAACTCGTGGCGAAGATCGCCGCGCAATGGCCGGAAGGTGAGGGCGAGCGCTTCGTCGTCTGTACCGGCGGCGAACCGATGCTGCAGATGGATCCGCCCTTCGTTGACGCGCTGCATGCTGCGGGTTTCGAAATCGCCATCGAGACCAACGGCTCGCTGCCGGTGCTCGAGACGATCGACTGGATCTGCGTGAGCCCGAAGGCCGACGCACCTCTGGTGGTCACCAAAGGCAACGAACTGAAAGTCGTGATTCCGCAGGACAACCAGCGCTTGTCCGAGTACGCGGCGCTCGACTTCGAATATTTCCTCGTCCAGCCTATGGACGGCCCGTCGCGCGACATCAACACGAAACTCGCGATCGACTGGTGCAAACGCCATCCGCAATGGCGCCTGTCGATGCAGACCCACAAGTATCTGAACATTCCCTGATTTGCCGTGCTGACGATTACCCGAAAACTTGAATTCGACGCGGGCCACCGCATCCCCGATCACCGCAGCCAGTGCCGTAATCTGCACGGGCATCGCTATGTGCTCGAAATCACGCTGCAAGGCGATCTGGTCGAAACGGAAGGCGCGCCGGATCGCGGCATGGTGATGGACTTTGCAGACGTGAAGTCGCTTGCCGTCGAACACCTCGTCGACAAGTGGGATCACGCGTTTCTCGTCTACGAAGGCGACACGCAGGTGCGCGGCTTTCTCGATTCGATGCCTGGCCACAAGACGGTCGTGCTCGATCGCATCCCCACCGTGGAAAATCTCGCGGCTGTCGCGTTCGACCTGCTCGCAAATGTCTACGACGCCCACTACGGCGTGAATCTGCGTCTGCACAAGGTGCGCCTTTACGAAACGCCGAATTGCTGGGCCGACGTGGTCCGCGACTGACCTCAGCGTCTGCGTTATTGTCACGGTATGATCGTTTCGATAACCACTCGGAGCGAGACATGCTGGTCACCGCACTGCAAAGCGGGCCTCAGGCCCGCGGCACCCGCCTCCTCTCCCGTGCTTCAGGCGACGTTGTGCGTTGCCGCGGAGTGCGGCGATGAGCACTTTCACGAATCCCCTCAAACAACGTCTCGCGGAAGCTGAGCCGCTCTTCGGCCTGTGGCTTTCGCTTGGCAGCGACAGCGCCGCCGAGGCGCTCGCGCACGCCGGTTTCGACTGGTTGCTGATTGACATGGAGCACGCGCCGATCGACAGCGCGGACGTTACGAGTCAACTGCGCGCGATTGCTGCAGCGCACCTGCCTAGCGAGCCGGTGGTGCGCGTGCCGACGAGCGAAGGCTGGCTCGTCAAGCGCGTGCTCGACGCTGGCGCACGCACGGTCATGTTTCCGAACATCGAGTCTGCGGAAGAGGCCACGCATGCCGTGCGCCTGACCCAATATCCGACGCCTGAGGCGCTCGACGGCCTACGCGGCGTCGCGGGCGCTGTGCGCGCGGGTTCGTATGGCATGCGGCGCGATTATGTGCAGACAGCGAACGCGCAGATCGCGACCATCGTGCAGATCGAGTCGGCACGCGCCGTGCATGACGTGGAGAAGATTGCGGCGACGCCGGGCGTCGATTGCCTGTTCATTGGGCCGGCAGACCTCGCCGCGAGCCTCGGCCATCTGGGTGACTCGAAGCATCCGGAGGTGCAGGCGGCGATGAGCCATGTCGTCGCGGCGGCGAACAAGGCCGGCATTTCGACCGGCATTTTTGCCATGGATGCCGCTGGCGCGCGACAGTATCGCGATGCCGGTTTTCGTTTTATCGCGCTGGCAGCCGATGTCATGTGGCTAGTGCGTGCGACGCGTCAGGCGTTGCAGGAGGTGCGGTCATGAAGGGTATTTCGCAGTTCGTCGTGCGCGTGGCGGTGGGTTTTACCGCATGTGCCGCGTTGGCGGCATCCGCCTCGGCCTACGCGCAGGACAAGCCGTCCAAAGCGGACGACCCGGAGACGCAGACCGCCGTCGCCGACTACAACGCCGGCAATCTGAGCTCGGCGCTCGTGGAATTTCACAAGGCGGCGCTGCGCGGCAACCGGCTCGCCGAGTTCAACTACGCGATGATGCTGCTCAACGGCGAAGGCACGACAGCCAACGTGGATGAGGGCAAGAAGTGGCTGCGCAAGGCCGCCGACGCGAACATGTCGCACGCGCAGTATGTGTACGGCAAGATGTACGACGATGGTGAGTTCGTCGGCCGCGATCCGGCCGAAGCGCATCGCTGGTTTCTGAAGGCTGCAGAGCAGGGACACGTGCAGGCCGAACTGGCGCTGGCGAACCAGTTTCTGGATGGCCGCGGCACGGCGCGCGACAATCGCCAGGCGTTCATCTGGTACAAGAAGGCCGCAGAAGGCGGCGATATGACGGCGCAGTACGTGGCAGGCTCGTTCTACGAGCGCGGTGGCGACGGCGTGGACAAGAACCTCAACGTTGCGCGCGCGTACTATGCAGCCGCAGCGGCGCAGGGCGATCCGGCGGCCAAGCTCAAGTATCTGCAATTGAGCGCGCAATTGCGTGACGAGCATGAGGCCAAGCCGCAGTAATGCGAGCGTGGCCGAGAGGTCAATGAGGCGGTAAAACGGAAAGGGGCGCATTGCGCCCCTTTCCATGTCCTTAGCTCTGCATCAGCCGCTTCTGTCGCCCGACGCTCATGATGAGGCCGGTCGCCACCCCCAGCGTAATCAGCGCCGTGCCTCCGTAACTCATGAAGGGCAGCGGCACGCCGACCACCGGTAGGATCCCGCTCACCATGCCGATATTGACGAACGCGTAGGTGAAAAAGGCCATCGTCAGCGAGCCGGCCAATAATCGCCCGAACAGCGTCGCCCCGTTCGCCGCTATGTAGAGCCCGCGCGCGATCAGGGCCATATACAGCACCAGCAGCACGACCCCGCCGGCAAGTCCGAACTCCTCGGAGAACACCGCGAAAATGAAGTCGGTGTGCTTCTCGGGGATGAATTCCAGGTGGGCCTGCGTACCCTTCAGCCAGCCCTTGCCGAGCGGCCCGCCGGAGCCGATCGCAATCACCGCCTGGATGGTGTGGAAGCCCTTGCCGAGCGGATCGGACGTGGGATCGAGCAAGGTGCAGATACGGTGCTTCTGATAGTCGTGCATCAGCGGCCACTGCACTTCAGGCTGACAGATCTTGTCCTGGAACACCGCAATGGAGGTGACCGCGATCGCCGCGGCAGCCAGCACCGGCACGATCAGCTTGAAACTCAGGCCCGCGAAATAGATGACGAACAGACCCGCCGCAAACACCAGCACGGCGGTGCCGAGGTCCGGCTGTTTGGCGATCAGGCCGACCGGCACGGCCAGAATGATCAGACCGACCAGATAGTCGTACCAGCGCATCACGCCTTCGCGGCGTTGGTAGTACCACGCGAGCATCAAGGGTGTGGCGATCTTCATGATCTCCGACGGCTGGATCACCACGCCGACGTTGATCCAGCGCTTGGCCCCTTTGCGCGTGAGGCCGAATAGCGCCACCGCCACCAGCAACGCAATGCCGAAGGTATAAAGCGGGACCGCGAAGCGCATCAGCGTGGTGGGCGGCACGTTCGCGAGCGCCCACATCAGCACGAAGGTCAGCATGATGTTGCGCAACTGGTCTTCAACCTTGCCCGGCATGTCGAGCGTGGCACTGTAGAGCGTGATGATACCGACGCACATCAGCAGGAACACCGCGAGTGCGAGCGGGCGGTCGAAGCCGATAAACAACTTCTTGATGCGGTCGAGCCAGGCGCGCTTGTCGAATTGCATGCCTTTCTCCTTACTCGTCGATGCCGCCGGAAACCGGCTGGCGAGGTGACGTGGGGTGAATGCTGTCGTCGCGCGACGGCGCAGCGGCGGTGGGTACCGAGTCGCTGGCCGGGCGCGGATGGTGCGGACCGGATTTGCGCGGCACGAAGGTTTTGGTGGGCGCCGAGGCCGGGTCTGCCAGCATCGTAGTTGCAACGACCGGCGCCGAGGCGTCGTTCGTCGCCGCGACCGCGTTGCCTGCGCCCGTAGTTGCCCTCGCAGTGGTCCCCGCGTTTGCCCCACTAACTGCGCCCTTGGTGCCCGGTGTTGCGACGACAGGGCCAGGCGGCGCGGTAGGCGCCGCTTCCGAGGCCGCAGCGGGCGCCGACGCCGCTGCCGCATTCGATGCGGCGCCTGGCATCGGCAAGGCCGTGAAGCCCGCGGCGACGGAAGCCGGCTGCGTGATCTCGACCGCGGTCGGTGCCGCGCCGATCACCGGTGCCGACGATTCCGTGGTGGCCGACGCCGCAGCAGCGACCGCCGCCGCTGCCGCGCCCGGCTTCTGCCGGTCGACCAGGTAGTAGTCGAGCACGCGTCGCGCGATCGGGCCCGCCACTTCCGCACCCCAGCCACCGTTTTCGACGATCAGCGCGAGCGCGATCTTCGGATTGTCTGCCGGCGCGAATGCGATAAAGAGCGCGTGGTCACGCAGATTTTCTGGGATCGCATGGCCCTTGTAGTTCGCGCCCTGCAGCGAATAGACCTGCGCGGTACCGGTCTTGCCCGCGGCTTGATACGGTGCGCCGATGAAGACCTTCGACGCTGTGCCGTTGGTCACGACGCCGACCATCGCACGCTTGACGACATCAATGTCGGACTGCGCCACGTTGATGCGGCCGTCGTCCTTCGGCACGGTCAGACGCGTGTCTTTGGTGATCGGATTTTCGATTTCCTTCACCAGGTGAGGCTTCAGCAAGACGCCGTTGTTGGCGAGTGTGGCGACCGCGTGGGCGAGCTGCAGGATCGTGAACGAGTTGTAGCCCTGGCCGATCCCGAGACTGATCGTCTCGCCTTCATACCAGCGCTGCTGTTCGGGCTTGCGGTAGGCTTTGCGCTTCCATTCGGTGGAAGGAAGAATGCCCTTTGCCTCGCCGGCAATGTCGATGCCGGTGATCTGGCCGAAGCCCCATGGCTTCATGAAATTGGCGATGTTGTTGACGCCGAGATCGTGCGCGAGCATGAAGAAATACGTGTCGTTCGACACGACGATCGCGCGGTTCATGTCGACCCAGCCCTGGCCCGCGCGCACGTCGTTGCGGAACGTGTGATTGCCGAACGTGTAGTACCCCGGATCCTGGAAACCCCAGCTCGGCGTGCGCTTGTGCAGCGTGAGTGCGGCGAGCGCCATGAATGGCTTGTAGGTCGAGCCCGGCGGATAGGTGCCATGCAGCGGCCGGTTTAGCAGCGGGTGATCGGGCGAGTTGTTCAGGTCGTCCCAGGTCTGCTGGTCGATGCCGTCCACAAACGAATTCGGATCGAAGCTCGGTGCGGAGACGAACGCGAGCACGTCGCCGGTCGCCGGTTCGATGGCCACCAGCGCGCCGCGCTTGCCTGCAAACGCCTGTTCGGCGACCTGCTGCAGGCCGATGTCGAGCGACAGCACGAGGTTGTTGCCCGGCGTCGCCTGGGTGCGCGACAAGGTACGCACCGGCCGTCCACCGGCTGTCACCTCGACTTCCTCGAAGCCGGTCTGGCCGTGCAGTTCCGTCTCGTAGCTCTGCTCCACACCGATCTTGCCGATGTAGTCGGTGCCCTTGTAGTTGTTCGCATCGAGGCGCGGATCGTAGTGATCCGGATCGCTGTCGTTCTGGTCGCTGGCCTCGTCGATGCGGTCCTGATCACGTTGCGAAATCCGCCCGATGTAGCCGATCACATGCGCCGCCGTCTCCCCGAGCGGGTACTGACGGAACAGCCGCGCGCGCACTTCGACGCCCGGGAAGCGGAAGCGCTGCGCAGTGAAGCGCGCGACTTCATCGTCGGTCAGGCGGGTGCGGATCGGCAGGCTCTCGAAGTTCTTCGAGTCCTCCTGCAGCTTCTTGAAGCGGCGCCGGTCGCGCGCGTCGATGGAAATGACGGTCGCGAGATTGTCGATCACGTTGTCGAGCGTGTCGTTGAGCTTCGAAGGCGTGATTTCCAGCGTGTAGGCGGAATAGTTCTTCGCCAGCACGACGCCGTTACGGTCCGTGATGATGCCGCGGTTGGGCACGATCGGCGCGACCGAGATGCGGTTCTCGTCAGCCTGCAGCGAATACTTGCTGTAGTGCCAGACCTGCAGGAACAGGAAGCGGAACACGATCAGCCCGAAGCAGACGAACACGAACAGGCCCGCTGCCGCGACTCGCACGCGGAACTTCGAGAGCTGTTGTTGTGTGTCCTTGAATTCGGCAGCCATGCGTTTGGTTAAAAGGCCGCGAGGCGGCCGTAGTCGTTTAATAGCCAGCCGGCCGTGGCCGGGAGGCAAGAGCGGTGCGGGCCGAGCCGGCCGGGGGAGCGCGTGTTTCGCGGGTTCAAGGAGGGGCTCGGTGCGCGCACTGCGCTAAATGGGGCGGGTGTCGTCCGGATCGGCCGGACGGCGCTGCGGCATCAGCAGCAGCGCACTCGCAATGGGCCAAAGGGCGGCTTCGACGAACCCGTCGATCAGGTAACCCCAGCCGGGAAACGCTGCGCCCATCAGCAGCCGGATCACGAATGGTACGAGCTGCGCGACCACGAACAATGGCATGACCGCGAAGGTTTGCACGCCCATCGGCATCCACAGGACGCGCCGGTGGATCGTAATCGCGCCGTACGACAGCAGCGTATAAGCCAGCGCATGCTCACCGAGCAGGCTGGCATTGTGCACGTCCATCAGGATGCCGAGCATGAACGCGATACCCATGCCGACCTTGCGCGGCTGGTGCACGTTCCAGAACAGCAGCACGAGGGCGACGAAGTCCGGCACGCCGATCAGGCGTCCCCATGGCATCAGGTTCAGCAGGAAGGCGGTCGCGAGGCTGAACGCGATGAAGTAGGGGTTGACCGGCTGCAGGATGTACTGAGGGCGGTTCACTCGTCGATCCCCCCCGTGGCTGGGCGCTTCGTGGCGCCTGCGGCCGGTGTTCCGGCAGCCGCTTTCTTCTCACCGGCCTGCTTCCTCTCCGCGCTCTTCTTTTCCGCTGCTGCCGAAGCCGGCGTTGCGGCCGAGGCCGGTTTGGCCGCCGCAGCCGACGCCGGTGCAGCAGCCTTCGCGTTCTTCTCCGTGGTCTTGTCCGCGGGTTTCGTGCCCTTTTTCGCCTTCGCTTCTTTCGCTGCGCTCGCCGCATCGGGTTCGTCAGCCGGACGCGATGGCACCGTGTTCTGATAGTGCAGCACCAGCAACTGGCGCGCGCCACGCACCGGCGCAACCGGCAGGCACACCACGCGTGCGAAAGCCGTATCGGCCTGCTTGTCGACCCGCACCACCTTCGCGACTGGCAAGCCGGGCGGATAAGTGCCGTCGAGGCCGCTCGTCACCAGTTCGTCGCCGGCCTGCAGGTCCGCGCTGATCGGCACGAAACGCAAGTCGAGCGTATCGCCCTTCGGCGTGCCGTAAATTACGCTGCGCAGACCGGTACGCACCACCTGCACCGGCACGGCCTGGTCCTTGTCAGTCAGCAGCGTGACTTCCGCCTGCATTGGGAAGACGCGCGTCACCTGGCCAATCACGCCGTCTTCATTGACGACCGGTGAGCCATTCTGGATGCCTTGCTGCGCGCCACGGCCAATGATGACCTTCTGCGTGAACGGGTCGCGCGTGTCGTACTGGATTTCGGCAGGGATCGATTGCGTGGTCATGCGCTGCGAGAGTTGCAGCAGCGAGCGCAGGTGTTCGTTCTCGGCGCCCAGTTCGGCCGACGTATTGGCCTGCAGCGAGAGTTGCAAGTTCTTCTTGCGCAGGACGTCGTTCTGACCGCGTAGCGTCGCGCCGGTCACCGCCAGATCCGCAGCGCCCATGAACATGTCGCGTGGCACGAGCGCGGCGCGCTGCAACGGATAAAGACCGGCTCCCAGCACGCCACGAACGATCTCGAGCGTCTTGAAGCGGGCATCCGAGATCAGCAGGGCGAGCGCCACCAGCACGAAGAAAATCAGCCGTGCGAGTGCGGAGGGGCCTTGCTTGAACAGAGGCGGCGGACTGTATTCCATGGTCGGCGCCGGGGGCGTGAGCGGTTGGTCTAACTGCGGCGCGAATACGCGCGCTCAGCGCGCGGCGGCTGGATGAACCAGCCCAAGACAGCCCGGCCCGAAGAAGGCTAGCCGTCCGATCCGCGCTGCTGACATGGAGATAAGCTCTCGCTTACTCGTACGAGAAGATGCTGCCGAGCTTGTCCATGCGCTCGAGGGCCATGCCCGAGCCGCGCACGACGCAAGTCAGCGGGTCTTCGGCGACGAGCACCGGCAGGCCGGTTTCTTCGGCGAGCAGGCGATCCAGGTCGCGCAGCAGTGCGCCGCCGCCTGTCAACATCATGCCGCGTTCGGCGATGTCGGCGCCGAGTTCCGGCGGCGTCTGTTCGAGTGCGATCTTCACCGACGACACGATCTGGTTCAGCGGATCGGTGAGGGCTTCGAGGATTTCGTTGCTCGAGATCGTGAAGCTGCGCGGAATGCCTTCCGACAGGTTGCGGCCCTTCACTTCCATTTCCTTGACTTCCGAGCCCGGGAACGCGGAGCCGATTTCCTTCTTGATCGCTTCAGCGGTTTGCTCGCCGATCAGCATGCCGTAGTTACGGCGGATGTAGTTGACGATGGCTTCGTCGAACTTGTCGCCACCGACGCGCACCGAACCCTTGTAGACGATGCCGCCCAGCGAGATCACGCCGACTTCCGTCGTGCCGCCGCCGATGTCGACCACCATCGAACCCGTAGCCTCCGAAACCGGCAGGCCCGCGCCAATTGCCGCCGCCATCGGTTCTTCAATGAGGTAAACTTGTGAGGCGCCTGCGCCGTGAGCCGCTTCCTTGATGGCGCGGCGTTCAACCTGTGTCGAACCGCACGGCACGCAGATGATGATGCGCGGCGACGGCGAGAACATACGTGATTCGTGAGCCGTCTTGATGAACTGCTTGATCATCTGCTCGGTGACGGTGAAGTCGGCGATCACGCCGTCCTTCATGGGGCGGATCGCCTCGATGTTGCCCGGCACCTTGCCAAGCATCTGCTTGGCTTCCTTGCCGACTGCCTGGATGGTCTTCTTACCGTTTGGACCGCCTTCCTGGCGGATGGAAACGACGGACGGCTCGTCGAGAACGATACCTTTGCCACGCATGTAGATGAGCGTGTTGGCGGTTCCGAGGTCAATCGCCAGGTCGTTGGAGAAGTAACTGCGCAAAAAACCGAACATTCAAAATCCTGTCTCGCTTGGGGCCGTGCCTCGCAAAGAATGCGCAGGGCGGCAGCGGAAAAAATAACAGCTTCAACCGGGCGGATACTGCGCCACATAGGCTTGAAGCTGCGAGGGAATCTACCGGAGGCCGGAACAAAGTCAGGCATCTATCTCTGGATCATTTACGGCAAATGACCAGAAAGCCCTTGGTAAGTCGGTCCGGGTTTGGGTCGAACGCGTAATGATACCTTATAATTTTGCTTGATTTAAAGGAAACGGTTGGCACTTTTTGCCACCGCTGGCCCCTTTTTCGAGGGGTCCCTCCAGTGTTGTAACCCGCTGTCACAGCCTTGTTTTTCCACACTGTGACAGTCCACCACATTTTCCGGTGACTGCATGGCTCTGACCCTGACCGATGTTAAACGCATCGCGCATCTTGCGCGGCTCGAACTGGCCGACGCCGAAGCTGAGCATACGCTCGTCCAGCTCAACGATTTTTTCGGCCTCGTCGAGCAGATGCAGGCCGTCGACACCAAGGGCATTGAACCGCTTGCCCATCCGATCGAGCAGATCGAGGATGTTGCCCTGCGTCTGCGTGAAGACGCGGTGACGGAAATCGTCCAGCGCGACGAATTCCAGCGTCCTGCGCCTGCCGTGCAGGACGGGCTGTATCTGGTGCCGAAGGTCATTGAATAAGAATATGGGTTCGGCGCGCAGTGCCAGCTGGCCTGCGCGTCCCGTTCTTCAGGAAAAACCGCAATGCATGAAAAAAGCTTGACCGAACTGCGTGCCGCCCTCGCTGCGAAGGAATGCTCCGCAGTCGAACTGGCGCAGCTCTATCTGAAGCGGATCGACGCAGCCAACAGCCTGAACGCCTTCGTCCAGGTCGACGCCGATCTCACGCTCGAGCAGGCCAAGGCGGCCGACGCGCTGCTTCACACCGGCCACGCCGGTCCGCTGGTCGGCCTGCCGATCGCCCACAAGGACGTGTTCGTGACGCGCGGCTGGCGCTCCACCGCCGGCTCGAAGATGCTCGCCAATTACACGAGCCCGTTCGACGCGACGGTGGTCGAGCGTCTGAAGCGCGCCGGGATGGTGTGCGTCGGCAAGACCAACATGGACGAGTTCGCAATGGGCTCGTCCAATGAGAACTCGTACTTCGGTCCGGTGCAGAATCCCTGGGACACGAAGGCGGTCCCGGGCGGCTCGTCGGGCGGTTCCGCCGCGGCCGTAGCCGCGCGTCTCGCGCCCGCTGCGACCGGAACGGACACCGGCGGCTCGATCCGCCAGCCGGCCTCGTTCTCGGGCATTACCGGCATCAAGCCGACATACGGCCGCGTGTCGCGTTACGGCATGATCGCGTTCGCGTCGTCGCTCGATCAGGGCGGCCCGATGGCCCAAAGCGCCACGGACTGCGCGCTGCTGCTCAACGCCATGCACGGTTTCGACGAGCGCGATTCGACCAGTCTCGTGCGCGACAACGAAGACTACACGCGCTATCTGGGCCAGAGCTGGTCCGCTGACGGCGCCGCCAATGCAGCGGCCAAGCCGCTCGCCGGCCTGCGCATTGGCTTGCCGAAGGAATACTTCGGCGCGGGCCTCGCTGACGACGTGCGTGCCGCCATCGATGCTGCACTGAAGCAATACGAAGCGCTCGGCGCCACGCTAGTCGAGGTAACGCTGCCGAAAACCGAGCTGTCGATCCCCGTGTACTACGTGATCGCCCCGGCGGAGGCCTCGTCGAACCTGTCGCGTTTCGACGGCGTGCGCTACGGCCATCGTGCCGCGGAGTACCGCGATCTGCTCGACATGTACAAGAAGTCGCGTGCCGAAGGTTTCGGCCCGGAAGTGAAGCGTCGCATTCTGGTGGGAGCCTACGTGCTGTCGCACGGCTATTACGACGCGTACTACCTGCAGGCGCAAAAGATCCGCCGCATCATCGCGAACGACTTCCAGGAAGCGTTCAAGCAGTGCGACGTAATCATGGGCCCGGTGGCGCCGTCGGTGGCGTGGGATCTGGGCGCGAAGGGCGACGACCCCGTGCAGATGTATCTGGCCGATATCTATACCCTGTCGGTGAGCCTCGCCGGTTTGCCCGGCATGAGCGTGCCGTGCGGCTTCGGTGCGGGCGCGAATGCGCAACGTCCGGTCGGTCTGCAGATCATCGGCAGCTATTTCAACGAAGCTCGCATGCTGCAGGTTGCGGATGCGTTCCAGCGCGCAACCGACTGGCATCGCCAGGCACCGGCAGGAGTGTGAACACATGACCAAGCAATGGGAAGTCGTGATCGGTCTCGAGACGCACACGCAACTGTCGACCGTCTCGAAGATTTTCTCGGGCGCCGCCACGCAGTTCGGCGCTGAACCCAACACGCAAGCCTGCCCCGTGGATCTGGCCTTGCCGGGCTCCTTGCCGGTGATGAACCGCGGCGCCGTGCAGCGCGCCATTGAATTCGGCCTCGCCATCGGCGCGACCATCGCACCGCGCAGCATCTTCGCCCGCAAGAATTATTTCTACCCCGATCTGCCGAAGGGCTATCAGATCAGCCAGTACGAAATTCCCGTGGTGCAAGGCGGCACGGTCACGATTCAGGTGCCGGCCAACGAGAAAGCCGGCAAGGAAGCGTACGTCAAGACCATCAACCTGACGCGCGCTCACCTTGAAGAAGACGCGGGCAAGTCGTTGCACGAAGACTTCGCGGGCATGACGGGCATCGATCTGAATCGCGCCGGCACGCCGCTGCTCGAGATCGTCACCGAGCCGGAAATGCGCAGCGCGGCCGAAGCGGTTGCGTATGCGAAAACGCTGCACACGCTCGTCACGTGGCTCGGCATCTGCGACGGCAACATGCAGGAAGGTTCGTTCCGCTGCGATGCGAACGTGTCGGTGCGGCCGGTCGGGCAAAAGGAATTCGGCACGCGTGCCGAGATCAAGAACCTGAACTCGTTCCGCTTCCTCGAAGAAGCGATCCAGTACGAAGTGCGCCGCCAGATCGAACTGATCGAAGACGGCGGTACGGTGGTGCAGGAAACGCGTCTGTACGATCCGGACAAGCGTGAAACGCGTTCGATGCGCAGCAAGGAAGACGCGCACGATTACCGCTATTTCCCGGATCCTGATTTGATGCCGCTGGTGATCGAGCGGGAATGGGTCGAGCGGGTGAAGGCGGAGATGCCTGAGCTGCCCGTCGCGATCCAGCAGCGCCTCGTCGACCAATATGGCGTCACCCCTTATGACGCGGTCGTGCTGACCTCGAGCAAGGCGATGGCCGCGTACTACGAAGCAGTGGTGGCGAAGATCGGCGCCGCGCAAGCGAAGGTGGCGGCGAACTGGATGATGGGCGAAGTGTCGTCGCTGTTGAACCGCGAAGATCTCGACATCGCCGATAGCCCGGTCTCCGCAACCCAGCTCGCGCAGCTGCTGCAACGCATCGCCGACGGCACGATTTCGAACAAGATCGCGAAGGAAATCTTCGTGGCGATCAGGGACGAAAAGGCCACCGACGAAGCCGCGGCCGATCGCATCATCGAAGCAAAGGGTCTCAAGCAGATTTCCGACACGGGCGAGCTGGAAGCGATCATCGACGAGGTGCTCGCGGCCAACCAGAAATCGGTCGAGGAATTCCGCGCCGGCAAGGAGAAGGCGTTCAACGCGCTGATCGGCCAGGCGATGAAGGCCACCAAGGGCAAAGCGAATCCGCAGCAGGTCAACGAACTGCTGAAGAAAAAGCTGTCCTGAACGATGTGAGGCGGTGGCCGTTGCTCGTGCGTGAGTGAATGCACGGCTTCGGTCCTAACGGGCTGTTGCCGGACGAAAGTAGGGCAGCGGCCCGTTTCGTTTTACTGAGGCACCGCTGTAGCAGACATAGCGGACACTGGAGCTAATCGATGGCGAAAAAGCCGGAACTCGACGATTTCCGCGTGCCGTATTTCGACGGCAAGAAGATCGCAAAATTCGCGCTCGCCGATTTCGATCCGGGCGTGAAGCCGTTTTCGACGGGCACGAAGGACAGCGATCGCGAGCGGCTCGCCACCATCGGCGCGCAGCTCGACGCGTTGCAGGAGCGCTTGCATGCACAGAGCGTACAGCGCGTGCTGCTGGTGCTGCAGGGCATGGATACGAGCGGCAAGGACGGTACGGTGCGCGGGGTCTTTCGCGACGTCGATCCGCTCGGGCTGCGCATCGTGCCGTTCAAGGCGCCGACGCCGGTCGAACTGGCGCACGATTTCCTCTGGCGCGTCCATTCGCAGGTGCCGGCGGCCGGCGAATTGACGGTTTTCAACCGGAGTCAGTATGAGGACGTGCTGGTGCCGGTCGTGCAGGGCCAACTGAACAAGGACGCCTGCGAGCTGCGTTACCGGCAGATTCGCGATTTCGAAGCACTGCTGGCCGAAAACGGCACGACCATCATCAAATGCATGCTGCACATTTCGAAGGACGAGCAGCGTGCGCGTCTGCAGGCTCGCATTGACGATCCCACCAAGCACTGGAAGTTCGACGTCTCGGATCTGGAGGCGCGCAAACAGTGGGATCAGTATCAGACGGCGTATCACGACGCACTGGCGGCGACCTCGACGCCCTACGCGCCGTGGTACATCATTCCGGCCGACTCGAAGACCCATCGCAATGTGATGGTCGCTGAACTGCTGCTGCGCAGCTTCGAAGGCCTGAAGCTCGAGTATCCGCCCGCGAAGGAATCGCTCAAGGGCGTGAAAGTCGAATGACGTGAACTGCGGGTTCAGCTTCGGATGGAGCCGAACCGCGAACCATGAACCAACAACGGATCAACAAAAAAGGAACGACATGTTGCGTGTGATTACCGCCAACCTGAACGGCATCCGCTCTGCGGCCAAGAAGGGCTTCTTCGAATGGTTTGGCGAACAAAAAGCGGACATTCTCTGCGTGCAGGAAATCAAATGCTCGCAGGACGACATGACCCCCGAATTTCTCGCTCCGCACAACTTCACGGGCTACTTTCAGCATGCGGTGAAGAAGGGCTACAGTGGCGCGGGCGTGTACACGCGTCACGAGCCGGACGAGGTGGTGATCGGCTTCGGCAGCGAAGAGTTCGACCCGGAAGGGCGCTATGTCGAGCTGCGCTTCGGCAAGCTGTCGGTGGTGTCGGTGTATGTGCCGTCGGGTTCTAGCGGCGAAGATCGTCAGCAGGCCAAGTTCCGCTTCATGGACGAGTTCATGCCGCACCTCGCTGAACTGGGTCAGGAGCGCGAAGTGATCGTGTGTGGCGACGTCAACATCGTCCACAAGGAAATCGACATCAAGAACTGGAAGAGCAACCAGAAGAATTCAGGTTGCCTGCCGGAAGAGCGGGAGTGGCTGACGAAGCTGTTCGACGAAGTGGGTTATGTCGACGTGTTCCGCACGCTGGATCAGCGTCCGGAGCAGTACACGTGGTGGAGCAATCGCGGTCAGGCGTATGCCAAGAACGTCGGGTGGCGGATCGATTATCAGATCGCCACGCCAGGTATTGCCGGCAAGGCGAAGCGCACCGAGGTGTTCCGCGACATCAAGTTCAGCGACCACGCGCCGCTGACCGTCGACTATGACCACAAGGTGAAGAAGTAAGCCGGCGAGATAGGCGCTCCAATCGCGGGGCGCCGTGATCGATCGGCGTTGATGCCAAGCTAGGTGCGCACTGCTCCGCGGCACCAGCGCGCTACCGAAAGGCCCGCCGCGCGCCTCAGTCCTTCAATCGCCGCGAACCGGCACGCGCCGCGGGCGGCCGATGTTCGCATAGTCGGGCAGCTCATCGACGGTCTTGCCGATGGCTTTCGCGTAGAGCTGTAGCATGTCCGGCAGCCGTTTCATGATGTCCTGACGGCGTGCGGGCGCGTAGGGATGCCCGTAGATAAAGCCCTGATTGCGACTGCTGTGCGTTGCCACCGCCAGTTTGTCCCACAGCGTGATCGCGGCGCGCGGATCGTAACCGGCGCGTGATGCGATATCGCTGCCGATCACGTCGGCTTCGGTTTCGTCGGTGGGCGTGTATTTCATCTCGAGCAGTTGCGACCCGATGCCGAGCGGTGCGACGCCGAGATCGGCCAGCCCGAATAACTGCGGAATCGTGCCGGATGAGCCGAGCTGCGCCGCCTGCTGCTCGCCGAGGCGCTCTCGCGCGTGCTCGCGCAGCGCGTGGGCGATCTCGTGGCCCAGCAGCATCGCCAGTTCGTTGTCGTTCAGACGCACGCGGTCGAGGATGCCGCTGTAGATCACAATCTTGCCGCCAGGCAGGCAGTACATGCGGATATCCGGTGAGCGGATCACTGCGATTGCCCACTTCCAGTTCTTCGCCCGTTCATTCCACTTCAGCGAATACGGAATCAGCTTGTCGACGATCGAGTGCACGCGGATCACGCGCGGGTCCGTGTCGGGGTAGAGCCGGTCGGCGTGCTGGGCGCCGTAGACGATCTGCTCGAATTCGTCGGCGGCCTGCGCTTCCAGTGCCGGTGACGGGATCAGATTGCGGAACACCGCGTAGCTGCCGAAATGCAGTTGCTGGGCGGGCGGCGAGTACGGCGGCGGCCGGTTGTCCGTGGCGGATGGGGCCGAAGCCTGGTTGCTAGAGCGCGCCGGCTGCGCTGCGGTCACAGGCGGATTCTGCGGCGCGGCCGGGCTGGAGGTGGCGACTGGCGCACTGGCCGTGCTGCCGGCGCCTGCGTTTGTGGCCGTGCCTGTGCTTTTGCTGCCGCTGGCACCGCTCGTAACATTCGACGCAGCGCTAGCAGGGCTTTCCGGAGCCGCGGTGCCTGGTGCCGACTTCGCAGCGGGCGCGCTCGCCGGCACGGCTGCGCTGGACGGCGATGCAGGCACCGCCGCCGCGTAGACGCTCCACGGCGTCGCGAACATGCTGGCCGCGCAGAGCAGCGCGAACGCCGCACGCAGCACACGCCGCGCGCGGCGTGCGGCGTGCGCCGCAGTGGCCACACTCGTGCGCGGTGGCTTCGAAGCGGCCGCTTGCCGTGCCGCGTACTCGCTCACGACCGCATTCTCCACGGCGCGATACGCAGCAACAGCAGCATGCCGGGCAGCGCCAGCGCGGTACAGGCGAGGAAGTAGTCGAACCAGCCGATCTGCGCGACCACATAGCCGCTTGCCGCAGACGCCAACGTACGCGGCACCGACGCGAGACTCGTGAAGAGCGCGAACTGAGTGGCGGTATAGCGCGGATCGGTCGTGCTGGCGATGTAGGCGGTGAAGGCCGCCATCGTCAGACCGGTCGCAAAGGTTTCGAGGCCGTAGACGAGCGCAAGCGCGACCGAGCGCGGATCGAGTTGCACCGTCCAGTCCACACCGAACACAGACAGCAGCTTCGTCGCACCCTGGCTTGTGAATACGGCGAAATCGTAGATCGCGCTGAGTCCCGGCGACGCGGGTCCGAGGTGCGCAAGCCAAGCAAAGCCGAGCGTCGACACCATCTGCAGGATGCCGAATACCCACAGCCCGCGGCCGATGCCGATCCGCATCATCCAGAGGCCGCCGACGATCCCACCCGCGAGGCTCGCTCCGAACGCGGTGGTCTTGGCGATCACGCCGATCTGCGTGCGCGAGTAGCCGATGTCGAGGAAGAACGAGGTCGACAGGTTGGTCGCCATCGTGTCGCCGAGCTTGTACAGGAAGATAAAACCGAGCACGAACAACGCGCCGCGCCAGCCGTCGCGCAGGATGAATTCGCGGAACGGTTCGACGATCGCTGCGCGCAGGTTTTTCGGCGGCGCGCCATGCACTTTCGGTTCGCGCACCACGAGCGTCATGATCATGCCCGGCACCATGAACGCGGCCGTCACGATGAACACAGTGGTCCACGGCAAATGGTCGGACAGGATCAGCGCAAGCGATCCCGGCACTAGCGCAGCAATCTTGTAAGCGTTGACGTGCACCGCGTTGCCGAGACCCTGTTCGGTATCCTTCAGCAACTCGCGCCGATAGGCGTCAATGGAAATGTCCTGGCTCGCGCCGAAAAACGCGACCAGGGCAGTGAGCGCCGCGACCGTCCAGATCGAATCGCGCGGCGACACAAAACCGAGTGTGGCGATCGCGCCGGCCACCAGAATCTGCGTGACCAGCATCCAGCCACGCCGACGTCCCGGCCGCCAGCCCGGCAGGCGCGGCACGTAGCGGTCCATCAGCGGTGCCCAGACGAATTTCCACGTGTACGGAAACTGGATCAGCGCAAACAGGCCGATTTCCTTCAGATTGACGCCCTCGGAACGCAGCCACGCCTGCACCAGATAGACGAGCGTGAACAGCGGCAATCCGGACGTGAAGCCGAGAAAGACGCAGATCAGCATGTGCGTGTTGAGAAACGCACGCCAGCCGGTGTGTTCGACGTGAGCGGTAAGTGCGGGCGCCTCGTGCGGCGGGTTCGACATTTGGGTGAGTGGCGTTAGCTTTTCTTGACGCGATAGACCGCAAGACTACCACGCCAGTTCACCCCCCACCGCACCGCCTGGCCGCCGTGCAGCACGACCCGGTCGAGAATTTCGATGCCCACTTCGGGCGCCAGCGCCTCGAAATCCTTGATGGTCAGCACCCGCACGTTCGGCGTGTTGTGCCACTGATACGGCAGCGATTTCGACACCGGCATGCGGCCTTGCAACACCGAAAGCCGGTGGGCCCAGTAGCCGAAATTCGGGAACGATACGATGCATTCCTTGCCCACCCGCACCGTCTCGCGCAGGATCGCGGCGGTCTGGTGGATGGTTTGCAGCGTCTGCGAGAGGATGGCGAAGTCGAAACTGCTGTCTTCGAACAGGCGCAGGCCGTCTTCCAGATTCTGCTGGATCACGTTGACGCCGTTCTTCGTCGCAGCGAGGACACCGGCGTCGTTGATTTCGATGCCGTAACCCGAGACTTCGAGTTCCTCGGTCAGCGTCGAGAGCAGCGAGCCGTCGCCGCAGCCCAGATCGAGCACCGTCGCGCGCGGTTCGACCCAGCGGGCGATGGCGCGGAAATCGGGGCGCAGTGCAAGATAATCGAGAGCGCGCTGGTTCATGCGTTCACCTCGGTGGCAATACGTTCGTAATAGGCGCGCATCAGGTTGTGATAGCGCGCGTCGTCGAGCAGGAAGGCGTCGTGGCCGTGCGGCGCGTCGATTTCTGCGTATGTCACCGTGCGTTTGTGGTCGAGCAGCGCCTTCACCAGTTCGCGCGAGCGCGCCGGCGCAAAACGCCAGTCGGTCGTGAAGCTCGCGATCAGGTATTTCGCCGTCGTATGCGCTACGGCCTTGGTCAGATCGCCGTCGAAGGCCTTGGCCGGATCGAAATAGTCGAGCGCCCGGGTGATCAGCAGATAGGTGTTCGCGTCGAAATAATCGGCGAATTTGTCGCCCTGATAGCGCAGATACGATTCCACTTCGAATTCGACGTCGAAATTGAAGTTGTACGCATCGACGGCGCCCTCTGCGCGGCGCAGCGAGCGGCCGAATTTCTCGGCCATGTCGTCGTCGGACAGATAGGTGATATGGCCGATCATGCGCGCCACGCGCAGCCCGCGCTTCGGCTTCACGCCATGCGCGTAGTAGTTGCCGCCGTGGAAGTCGGGATCGGACAGGATCGCCGAGCGCGCCACCTCGTTGAACGCGATGTTCTGCGCGGAGAGCTTAGGCGTGGACGCCACGACGATGCAATGGCCGATGCGCTCCGGATACATCATGCTCCACGCGAGCGCCTGCATGCCGCCGAGGCTGCCACCCATCACCGCGGCGAAACGCTCAATGCCGAACGCGTCGGCGACGCGCGTTTGCGCGTTCACCCAGTCTTCCACCGTGACGACCGGGAAGCTCGCGCCGTACGGTTCACCGGTGGCTGGATTGATGCTCATCGGGCCGGTCGAGCCGAAACACGAACCGAGATTGTTCACGCCGATGACGAAGAACCTGTTGGTGTCGAGCGGCTTGCCGGGGCCGACCATGTTGTCCCACCAGCCGATGTTCTTCGGCTCGTCCGCGTAGACGCCCGCCACATGGTGCGAAGCGTTGAGCGCATGGCAGACGAGCACGGCATTGCTGCGCGCAGCGTTGAGCGTGCCGTAGGTTTCGACCATCAGGTCGAAACCGGCCAACGAACTGCCGTTCTGCATGAGCAGCGGCTCGGAGAAATGCATTTTCTGGGGAGCGACGATACCGATCGAATCCATTCATTCCGCCTTCTACAGGGGCGGCTAAATGGTGTCGGCAAGGCACGGAGAAGGACGATGTGCGCGGCTGACGACCTCTTTAGCCGCATTTATAGTGAACCGCCGGATGCAATTCCAGCAGGTTCGCGCGCCCGCAATCGAGTCAGCAAATCGGCGCGTCAGTAACAACAGTCAGGCGCAAAGTATAGCGGAAAATCCGGCGCGGCAACGCCGGGCGCGGCTGGGAACGCCCGGGTTGTTCGGGGGCGAAAATTCGAGTGAGGCGGTTTAACTGTGTCAGGCGCCGCCGCCGGTTCGACCCGGCGCGCGCGAGGGCGGCAACTCACACGCCCGAGCGATGGCGGAAGCGCCGCAACTGGATCGCTGCGAACAGCATCAGGAAGCCGTAGAAGATCGCGTAAGTGCCGATCAGCCAGATCAGCGACAAGGCGCCCGCTCCCGGATACGCGATGATGAACAGACCCACGGCCGCCGACAGCAAGCCGGACAGCCCGACCACCCACGGATGCGCGTTGGCACGACGATACTGGATGGCGTAGATGATTTCGAAGATGCCGACCGCGAGCGCCCACGCACCGATGATGATCACCAGAATGATGGCCGTCTCGTTCGGCCAGAAGAACGCAATCAACCCGGCGATGACACCGATCAGCCCGACGAACGCATAGGCCCAGCGCCGCGAACCGCCGCCGCGCACGCCGTAGACGAGCGCAAAGGCGCCGTCGACGATCGCGTAAGCACCCCACATGAGCGCGAGCGTGGTGATGGTGAAGTGGGGCCACGTGAAAGCAAGGATGCCGAACAGAATGGCGGCGACACCCCGGATGGCGAGCCATCCCCAATGGGCGGAGAGTTTATTGAGACCCGGCGGCAACGCAGACAGGACAGGACGGTTCATGGCGCGCTTACTCCCAGTGTTCAGGACTTCGACAGGACGTGCAGCCTGCGCTATGCGCAGCAGATAGTCATGCGCAATGCGTATGACTGCAGTGGACTACTGAAGAATCAATCTTAACTGAGCGTCGGCATGTTCGGCCGGGTTGCGTGCGAAGCCGCTACGAACATAACGGTGCCAGCGGCCGACGATATAGCTGAGCAGGAGGTTGGCCCGTACGGCGGGATCGTAGTCGGCCGGCAGCGGCACGGCCGCCGGGTTTTGCGCCGGTGTCTCCTTCTGCACGTTGGCATCCATCAGGCCGAGTCGCAGACATTGCTTGAGCGAGGCTTCGACCCGTTCGAGCATCTGGTTGACGCGCTCGGTCAGCCGTTCATGCTCACCCACCAGGGCCTCGCATGTCAGCACGCGTGTCATGCCGGGATTTTTCGCAGAAAAGTTGAGCAGCATCAGGGCGATCGTGCGTGCCTGCAGCACGCCATTGGGCTCTTTCGTTGCGATCTGGTTGATCAGCCCGAAGATGGATTGCTCGATAAATTCGATCAGGGCCTCGAACATTTGCGCCTTGCTGGCGAAATGCCGGTACAGCGCCGCTTCCGATACACCTAGGCGCGCGGCGAGCGCCGCAGTGGTGATCTTTTCGTTTTTGGGCGCCTCCAGCATGCTCGCGAGGGTCTGGAGGATATGCACGCGGCGCTCGCCCGGCTTCAGGCGGGCAGCGCGGGGATTGCCGGTGGCTGGCGGGTCTTCGGTTACGGCTTCGTCATGCTTGTGAATCGGTTGCATGTCTGTCGTCCCTTCAGTCGCACTGAGCGGGTGCCCAATCTGAGTGATTTTAACGAACGGATGCGCTTGTCGACATAGTGCGGTCGGCCAGTGCCCGGCAAGCGGCCCGGAACGCCGTCTGCGCGCTTTTGATTGGGCAGATGGCCGGTGATCCACACGGTGCGGATTCCCAGCCTGCGGTAGTTCTTCAGATGCGAGCGCGTGTCTTCGACGAGGATGGCGTCGGCCAGCGGCACATGGGCGTCGCGCATAGCCCGGCGCAGCATGCCGGCGTCGGGCTTGGCGCGCCAGCCGCGCCGGTCGCGCATGTGTTCGATGGCGATCACGCGCTCGAACAGCCGCTCGATGCGCAGTTCGGCAAGCACCGCCCGTGCGTATTCTTCCGGCGCATTGGTCAGCACGATCTTGCGGCCGGGCAGGGCGGCAACGAGGCGCGCGAGGCCGCGCTCGCTGCGCACCATCGAAGGCAGATCGGGGAACGTGTGCACGACCTTCAGGAAGTCGTGCGGATCGATCGGGGTGTGGCGGGTGAGGCCGAGCAGCGCCGCGCCGTAGCGCTGGGTGTAGACGACGCGCATGCGGTTGGCTTCGTCGCGGTCCACCTGCAACGTGTCGATGATGTACTGCGTCATTGCCCGATTGATCTCGGGAAAGATCGAATGGGACGCGTGGTGCAGCGTGTTGTCGAGATCGAACAGCCACACGGGACTACCACCCGCGATGTGGGGCCGACGCCGTTTAGCGTGTCTTGAGGGGAAGGTGCGCATGATGACGGGAAACCGGACTGGGTTCGTGCCGCCGCGGTTTGCAATGAACGAGCGGGAGCCTGCAGTCCATCATGCGTGCGGCGGGAGCAAAAGGGAAGGATAGGGCGCCACCTCGGATGCGGGGCCGGGCGCCTGCTGCTGAGACCGCTGCAGCGGGACGAAGGGAAACGCCGAGCGAGCGGTAAACACCAGGCGAAACAGGCAGCTCATCCGCGGGACGCGCTGCCTGGCGAGGCATGCTCAATGGGAGCGGATCATCGTGCCGAACGGCTGTTCGGTCAGGATTTCCAGCAGTACCGAGTGTTCGATACGGCCGTCGATGATGTGCACCGAGCGCACGCCGCTCTTCGCCGCGTCGAGCGCGGAGGAGATCTTCGGCAGCATGCCGCCGGAGATGGTGCCGTCGGCGAACAGCGAGTCGATTTCGCGCGCGGACAGGTCGGTGAGCAGATTGCCTTCCTTGTCCATCACGCCGGGGATGTTAGTCATCATGACGAGCTTTTCAGCGTTCAGCACGACCGCCAGCTTGCCCGCGACCAGATCCGCGTTGATGTTGTACGACAGACCGTCTTCGCCGAAACCGATCGGCGAGATCACCGGAATGAACGCGTCGTCCTGCAGCGCTTTCACGACCGCCGGGTTGATTGCCTCGACCTCGCCGACCTGGCCGATGTCGACATACTGGCCGGGGTTGTCGCGATCCGGCATCAGCATCTTGCGCGCGTGGATCAGGCCGCCGTCCTTGCCGGTCAGGCCCACCGCGTGACCGCCGAAGTGATTGATCAGCGTGACGATGTCCTGCTGGACTTCGCCGCCGAGCACCCATTCGACGACTTCCATCGTCTCTTCGTCCGTGACGCGCATGCCCTGGATGAAGGTGCCTTGCTTGCCGATCTTCTTGAGGGCCTGGTCGATCTGGGGACCGCCGCCGTGCACGATGACCGGGTTGATGCCGACCAGCTTCAGCAGAATGACGTCGCGCGCGAAGCCTTGCTTCAGACGCTCTTCGGTCATAGCGTTGCCGCCGTACTTGATGACCACGGTCTTGCCGTGATACTGGCGAATATACGGCAGCGCCTCGGCCAGAATTTCAGCCTTCAGGGTAGGGGCGATCTGCGAAAGGTCGGGAATTTCGGACATGGCGGCAGGGCTCAGGCACGGAACAGTTGAAACACGGCGAATTGTACAGGACTGGCGCGGTGCAACAGGGTTTTCCATATGTGTTTGGGCGACGGGCACCGACGTGGTTCCGCACTGCGCAATGGACGTTGCGCGCACGCCACTCCGGAGGCGCTTCGAGGGTCATTTGCGGTGGATTCGGAAGCTGCGGTGAGGCGGGGCTTTCAGGTGCCTTGTCAGACGTGGCATCATTTCCTGATCAGATGTCCGGTAACTCATTCTGGATTGCCATGAATCCGCCCGTCGACCAGGTGCATGCGAAGAGCGCGCGCTGCCCGCGCTGCGGCAACGCGTTCGACTGCGCGATGCATGGGCAACCGTTCGAGTGCTGGTGCAAGGCGATGCCCGCGCTGCCCGCAAACCGGCTGGAGCCCGGCGGCCGCTGTCTGTGCCCCGAGTGCCTTGCGGCCGAGATTGCCCGCGTGCAGGTGGGACGCATGGCCGGCGGTGAGGTGAGCTGAGAGCCGCGCTAATTTGCCGGCAGCCCGTTGGCGCGCCGCCGCGCTTTCGCCGCCAGCGTTACGGTCGCTCGCTGTGACACCGTGCGACCCCGTTTGGCGCGCCGCGCTATCAACGCTGACCCGCTAGCGCGTCCAGATCCCGTGTCACCTCATCCAGCACCGGCGTCCAGTTGCCGAACTGGCGTTGCCGGTACAGCGTCGCGCTGGATACCACGGGTTGTCGCGCCGCTCCAGCAGCCATGTCCAGTGTGGATTGACGTCGAGCAGCACCCACGTGCGCTGACCCATTGCGCCACTCAGATGGGCAACCGAGGTGCACACCGTAATCACGAGATCGAGCGCGCTGACGAAGGCGGCGGTGTCGTCGAAGCTCTTCAGCTCGGCGGTGTAATCGGCCATTGGCAGGCCGGCGGCTTGCGCGGCGGCCACATCTGCCGCGGCGCCCGGCTGCAGAGAATAGAACGCCGCGCCGCCGATGCCGGCAAAGGCCGATGCAAGGCGCTCCCAGCCCACCGCCCGGAACGGATTGCGCTGGTGATTGAGACTGCCGGTCCACGCCAGTCCGACCTTAAGCCGCTTTTCTCCAGCGAGGCGCGCACGCCAGGACGCGCTGGCGGCGGCGTCCGGACGCAGGTAAGGAACCGTGCCGGGGAGGGTATCGTCGAGCGTGCCGAGCACGAGTGGCACGCTCATCAGCGGGATCTCATAGTCGAACGGGGGCAGCGTCTCGACGCCGCCGCCCGCCGAGTAGCCGTCCACGTGGCTAGCGAGGCTGCGTGCCAGCAGCGCTCCCATCTGCGGGAACGAGTTCCAGATGACACGGCCTCCCTGCGCATGGACGCGCTCAGCCAGCAGCGGGATGAACCGGCAGCACTGCAGCAGGTCGCCCATGCCCTGTTCGCCCCACACCAGCAGCGTCTTGTCCGCAAGCGATTCGCCCTGCCACTGCGGCGCCGGCATCGCGGGCCGGTTGCCGCCCAGTTCCTGAGAGCCCTGCCAGCGCGCTTCGTGAGCGGGCCAGCCGTGTACGTAGTCGCCGCGTACGAGGTGCAGCATCGCCAGGTTCGAGCGCATCGTGGGGTCGTCGGGCGCGCGTTGGCAGGCGGTTTGTGTCAGCTGGACGGCCTCGTCCCAGCGTTGCGCTTCGTTGAGCGCCAGCGCATAGTTGTTCAGCGCCAGGGCGCTGTCGGGCGCCAGTTCGACCGCGCGGGCACCCGCGTCCAGCGCGCCCGGCAGGTTCATCGCGAAGCGGCTCGCCTGGGCGAGATTGGTCCAAGCGTTGCTGTCGAGCGGGTCGGATTTGAGCGCGCTTTCCAGCAACGCGACCTGCTCGGCCACGTCGCCTTCTGTGAGCGAGAGTGCGCCGGCGAGGTTGGTGCGCAGTTGCGGCGTTTGTGGATCGAGGGCGAGTGCATGGCGATACGGCGCGAGCGCATCGCCGTGCCGGTCCGCCAACTGCAGCACGTAGCCGAGGCGGAAGCTGGCGACGGCTTCAGCAGGCCGCAGTTGCGCAATAATGGCGGCGAACTCGATGACGTCGTCATGGCGGTGTTGCGCCAGCAGTGCGCCGGTGATGAGCCCGACCGTGTCATTGTCGACGCCTTGCAGGAGGGCTGCCGCCTCAAGCCAGATGGCGCGCGCTTCAGCCTGGCCGTTTTGCTGCGCCAGCGCTGCACGCTGCAGGAAAGTCAGGAACGCGGGCCAAGCAGGGTGGCCGGGGTCGGAAATCATATGCGGCATGAATCTGTCCAGGCGGTGGCGCGGTTTTTTGTGAGGCGGTCGATGGTACCGTCGAACCCCAACGCAGTGTGTCGGACAACTCCGAACAGGTAAACTGGCGTCATGCATCGTATAACCAATACCGGCCGGGTCAACCTGGGACATCTGTTCTGGCTGCGCAATCTCGCGATCATCGGCCAACTGGTGACCATTGCGGTCGTGCAGACCTTTGTGGGCGTGCACCTGCCGCTGCCCGCCATGCTGCTCGTCATTGGCCTCGAAACGGTCTTCAATGCGCTCACCTGGCTGCGCGTTTCGCGGCAACGGCCCGAATCTAACCTCGAATTGTTCGGCCAATTATGGGTCGATCTCGGCGCACTGTCGGCATTGCTGTTCCTCTCGGGCGGCACGACGAATCCGTTCGTGTCGCTCTACCTGCCTTCGCTGGCGATCGCGGCGGCCGTGTTGCCGTGGCACCTGATGTTGTGGCTCGCCGCATTCGCGGTGGCCTGCTATGCCGTACTCGGCTTCGATTCCGTGCCGCTTAATCTCGACAACCCCACCAACCTGTTCGACTACTATCGTGCCGGGATGTGGGTGAACTTCACGGTCAGTGTCGGCCTGATTGCATGGTTCGTCGCGCGTATGTCACGTGCCCTGCGTCAGCGTGACGCAGCGCTTGGCGATGCGCAGCAGCGCCTGTTGCGCGACGAACGCGCGGTGGCCCTCGGCGTGCAAGCCGCGACGGTCGCGCACGAAATCGGCACGCCGTTATCGACCATCGCGATGCTGTCCGAAGAGTTGCGCGATGCTGCACGTACCGACGAGGGCCTGGCCCCCTACACCGCCGATCTCGAACTGCTCGAGCAGCAGATGACGCTATGCACGTCGGCGCTCGCACGGTTGCGCTCTCGCGCATCGGCGCCGGGGAGCCGGCAGCCTGTCGACGAGTGGCTCGAGTCGTTCGCCCAGCAGTGGCGTCTGCGTCATCCGCACGTCAAGTTCGAGCGGCTGGGTACGCCTCCCGCCGAGGCCGATCTTGACGATACGGTCGCGGTCAGCCAGATTCTCACGATCCTGCTGGACAATGCGGCGCGCGCGAGCCGCGATCAGGTGACGCTTGCGGCCACGCTATCGCAGCAGGGCGAGCGGATTGAATTTGAGGTTTGCGATGCCGGGCCAGGTATTCCGGCGTCGTTGCGCGGCTCGCTTGGAGCGATGCCGGTCGACAGTACCCAGGGTGGTCACGGCGTTGGGCTGTATCTGGCGTTTTCGGCGGCGGCACGGCTCGGCGGATCGATCGAGCTGACCGACGTCAGGGAGACCAGGCCGCGCGGCACGCGTGCGGTGCTGCGGCTGCCCGTGGCGGGTCGACAATCATCCGGCGCGGGCCGTAAAGGCGCCGCGTCATCCAATACGGAGAAACAGGCATGAGCGACATGAATTTTCTGGTGATCGACGACGACGAAGTGTTCTCCGGCATCCTCGCGCGCGGTCTGACGCGGCGCGGCTATACGGTGGCCGAAGCGCATAACGCCGACGAGGCGATCAAGCTCGCGAATCAGCAGAAGTTCGGCCAGATCACGGTGGACTTGCACCTGGGCAACGATTCGGGGCTCACGCTGGTGGCACCGCTGCGCGAACTGCAACCGGATGCGCGGATGCTCGTACTGACCGGTTATGCGAGTATCGCGACGGCCGTGCAGGCGGTGAAGGATGGTGCCGATAACTATCTGGCCAAGCCGGCTAACGTGGAGACGATTCTGTCGGCACTGCAAAGCGAAGCGAGCGCGCTGCAGGCGGAAGAAGCCCTCGAGCATCCCACGCCGCTTTCGGTGGCGCGCCTCGAATGGGAACACATCCAGCGGGTGCTGGCCGAGCACGGCGGCAATATTTCCGCGACGGCTCGCGCGTTGAACATGCACCGGCGTACGTTGCAGCGCAAGCTGGCGAAACGGCCGGTGAAGCAGTAGCGCTTAGCTACCGGGTTGACTACACGGTCACAGCGCCGAGCTTGAATAGGAAACGGGCGGCTTCTTGAGAGAGGTCGCCCGTTTTTTCGTCTCGTGCTTTCCGCCTCGCGCCCTATCGGCAATGCGAGGCTCTGCGGATCCGCGTACTGCTTTTACAGCACGTAACGCGACAGATCTTCGTCATCGGCGACTTCATTCAGCGCGCGGTCGACATAGGCCGCATCGATCTTGACGTTGGTGCCCGCGTGATTGCCGGCTGCAAACGACACTTCTTCGAGCAGCTTTTCGATCACCGTATACAACCGTCGCGCCCCGATATTCTCGGTCTTCTCGTTCACCGAGAAGGCGATTTCCGCGAGGCGGCGAATGCCGTCTTCGCCAAAGTCGAGATGCACGTCTTCGGTCGCGAGCAATGCCTGGTATTGCTTCACGAGACTTGCGTCGGTGGAGACCAGAATCGATTCGAAATCGCCCACGGACAGCGAATCCAGTTCCACGCGAATCGGGAAGCGTCCCTGCAACTCGGGAATCAGATCGCTCGGCTTCGCGAGGTGGAACGCCCCGCTGGCGATAAACAGGATGTGATCCGTCTTGACCATCCCGTACTTGGTGTTGATCGTCGTGCCTTCGACGAGCGGCAGCAAATCGCGCTGCACGCCCTGACGCGACACCTCGCCACCGCCGGCTTCGCTACGCGACGCGATCTTGTCGATCTCATCGAGGAACACAATGCCGTTCTGCTCGACGTTCTGCACCGCCTTGGTTTTCACTTCCTCATCGTTGAGCATCTTCGACGCTTCTTCGTCGGTCAGTACCTTCAACGCTTCCTTCACCTTCAGCTTGCGGCGCGTCTTTTTGCCGCCGCCAAGATTGGCGAACATCGAACGGATCTGCTCGGTCATGTCTTCCATGCCCGGGGGCCCCATGATGTCCATGCCGACTTGCGGCTGCTCGACGTCGAGCTCGATTTCCTTGTCGTCAAGCAGACCTTCGCGCAGACGCTTGCGGAACGTCTGGCGCGTCGTGCTGCCTTCGTCTGCGGTGTCGGAGGCGCCGAATCCGACCGGCCGCGCGCTCGGCAGCAGAATGTCGAGAATCCGGTCTTCTGCCTGATCTTCAGCCTTGGTGCGCACCTTGCGCATTTCCGTTTCGCGGGTCTGCTTCACTGAAATTTCGATCAGGTCACGCACGATGCTGTCCACATCGCGGCCTACGTAGCCTACTTCGGTGAACTTGGTGGCTTCGATCTTGATGAACGGTGCGTCAGCCAGCTTGGCCAGACGTCGGGCGATTTCCGTTTTGCCGACGCCTGTCGGTCCAATCATCAGGATGTTCTTCGGCGTGATTTCCTGGCGCAGTGGCTCGCCGACCTGTTGACGGCGCCAGCGGTTGCGCAGCGCCACCGCGACCGCTTTCTTTGCGCGGCCTTGGCCGATGATGTGCTTGTCGAGTTCCGAGACGATCTCGGCAGGGGTCATGGTGCTCATCGTGGGTCCTTACTCGATCGTCTCGATAACGCGGTTGTGATTCGTGTAGATGCACATGTCGCCGGCAATCTGCAGTGACTTCTCGACGATCTCGCGCGGCGACATCTCGGTGTTGTCGGCGAGTGCCTTGGCCGCCGCTTGCGCGTAGGCGCCGCCCGAGCCGATTGCACAGATGCCGCCTTCCGGGTCCAGCACGTCGCCGTTGCCGGTAATGACGAGGGTGGTGTGCGCGTCGGCCGCGATCAGCATGGCTTCGAGCCGGCGCAACATGCGGTCGGTGCGCCAGTCTTTGGCGAGCTCGACGGCTGAGCGGGTCAGATTGCCCTGATGTTTTTCGAGCTTGGCTTCGAAACGATCGAGGAGTGAAAAGGCGTCCGCGGTGCCGCCGGCGAAACCGACCAACACCTGGCCGTTATAGATGCGCCGGACTTTTTTGGCACCGCCCTTCATGACGATATTGCCCAGCGTGACCTGACCGTCGCCACCGAGAGCGACCTTGTCGCCGCGGCGTACTGAGACGATCGTCGTGCCGTGAAATTGCTCCATATGCGTTCCTTTTGCAAAACGGGGGGACGCGGCAGCGCTCGTGCGCCATCGCGCCAATGCGCCGAGCGCCGCTGCGTCGGGCGGCGGTCCGCTACCGCCTGAATCCGATAGAGCGGACGGCGCGCGACGTCGAGCCAGTACAAGGCGGCCGGCACGCGCTCGTGCAACGCATGTCCGGTTTATTTTAGGGCGTGCGCCGTCATATCAAGAGCTAGCCGGATGGCATAGGGCGGAAAAACGCCGGAAAAAAGCGGCAGAGGCGGGGTAGGCCGCGGGAACCCGAGCCGAGTCAATAGAACTGACTGGCCGCGCAGCGCGGGCGGGGCTCGAAACGGTAAAAGATGCGGATGACCGGCCGACCGGCGAATTGGCACGCGGACGGTGGGTATGGTGGCAGGCCGCGCGCAAAGAAAAAGGCGCACAGTTCACCGTGCGCCTCTCAACGAAGCAGCGTGTCAGTGGCGGGCTTTAAGCCGCGCCGCAGGCGTTCAGTCGCCGAACAGCTTCTGGCGCAGTTCGCGGCGTTCCTGCGCTTCGAGCGACAGGGTAGCCGTGGGCCGGGCCAGCATACGCGGAATGCCGATCGGTTCGCCCGTTTCTTCGCACCAGCCGTATTCGCCCGATTCGATGCGCGCGAGCGATTGCTGCACCTTCTTCAGCAGCTTGCGTTCGCGGTCGCGCGTGCGCAGTTCCAGCGCATGCTCTTCCTCGATCGTCGCGCGATCGGCCGGGTCCGGCACGATCACGGTTTCGCGCAGGTTTTCG